>Ga0265297_10004532_pt1 | contig 22548 bp, 30 predicted proteins | sample Munlanlwell13791_FD_192502 | JGI IMG/M metagenome (GOLD analysis project Ga0265297, IMG submission 192502) | Leachate microbial communities from a municipal landfill in Southern Ontario, Canada - Leachate well 137-91 | ecosystem: Engineered > Solid waste > Landfill > Unclassified | place... | reverse complement strand
GGCTGGAATATTTGGAGAACATAAAGAAATTTTTAGTCCTATTATTTTAGATAAAGTAGGTTACAATTATGTAGATTTTAGTCCAAACAATTGGGAACCTATTTATGATAAAAAATTTCATAAAAAATTAATAGGTATTTATGACGATATGTTTATAAAAGATTAAAAAGGAGATTTTTTTATGGGTAGCGATTTAATAGGTGGAGAAATTAATGTCATTGAAAATTTTATAAAAGATAATGATATTATATTCGATGTAGGTTCCTATGTTGGAGAATGGTCGGAAGAAGTTTTAAAAAGGCATAAAAATATTTTTATACATCAATTTGAACCTTCTGAAAAATCTTTTAAAACATTAAAAGAAAAATATAAAAATATGGGGAATATTTTTTCTAATAATATTTTATTATCAAATAATGAAGATATCGTAGATTTTTATTTTTATGAAAATTTGCCTGTTTTGTCTACGATGTATAGAAGAAATCAGGAAATAGAAAAAAGACATTCTTTAAATCCATTAATAACTAAAATAAAGTCAGTTTCCATTGACAAATACTGTATCAAACATAATATTTTACATATTAATTTTTTAAAAATTGATACTGAAGGATGTGAATTTAATGTAATAAGAGGGGCTGAAAATATGTTAAATAATAAAAAAATTGACTTTATCCAATTTGAATATGGAGGGTGTTTTCAAGACGCCAGTATTACATTAAAAGAGGTTCACGAATATCTTTCTTTTAGAAATTATAAGATATTTAAAATAAATAATAATAATTTATTAGAAATTTCTGAGGTAACTTCAGATATTGAACAATATGATTATTCTAATTTCTTTTGTAAATTAACATAGGAGAGAAAGTAATATGTCGGAAGAAAATCATTTTAAAATTATTGTTCCTATGTATAATTGCGAGAATTTATCTAAAAATTGTATAGATAGTATTTTAAGGCAAAAATATAATAATTGGCAGGCAGTTATTTGTATTGATCCATCTACGGATAAAACGGCACAGGTGGTAAAAGACTATTTATTTTCTATAAATGATAATCGTTTTATTTTAATAATTAATTCAGAAAGAAAATATGTCCCTAGAAATCATGTTGAGAGTATTAATTTAAGTTCTCCAAAAGATGAAGATATTATAGTTTTTTTAGATGGAGATGATGAATTTTTTGGAGATGATGTTTTATCTTTTTTGAACAATGAATATTTAAACAGCGATATTTGGATTACATGGGGGAATTATGTATATTCTACTAATCTTAAAAAAGCTGGAGGAGGGGCATTGCCATATCCTTCTAATTGTACGAATATTAGAAAAGCTTTATGGGGATTTTCTCATTTAAAAACTTTCAAATATTTTTTATGGAAAAACATTGATGATGAAGAATTAAGAGATAAAAAAACTCATTTATATTATACGGTAACAGGAGATATGGCGGTGATGTATCCTTTAGTAGAAATGGCTGGTCCACATCATTCTAAATTTATAGAAAAAATATTGTATATTTATAACTACACTACCCCTTTTAATGATGATAAAATTAATCGTGTTATTGGACAAAAAAATAGAATAGAGATACAAAACAGGATTCCTAATAAGATAAAAACAAAAAATGAATTATTGAATAAAGAGTAATATATGCTAAGAAAAAAATTATTAGATGAATTAAATAAATATAATTCTATTATTATTTGGGGATTAAAAAATGATAATTATTGCACATATAGACATATTCAAAGACATTTATTTAATTCTATTGAGAGGTTAGGGAAAAAAGTTATTTGGTGTGATGATGATTTAAAAAATAACGAATATATTTTAGACAATAGTTTAATTTTTGGATATAATTTAGCATTATCAAATTTACAATTTAATAAAAATAATGAATATGTTTTATTAAATACTCCTCTGAACGTCCATGAAGTTAAAGACAATAAAAAAATATTATATTTACGAGTTTATGGAGAAGTAGATATTGATAATAATAATGAAAAAATGTCTGAGACTGTATTTTTTGATATAAAACAAAAAATATTACATCAGACATGGGCTACTGATCTTTTTCCTGAAGACTTTTATGCTCCCATTTTTAATAATAATAAAGTTATATATTGGGTAGGAAGTATTTGGAATGATAGCAACAACAGCGGAAATAAGAGTAATATTGAAAAACTTAAAAAAGTATTAAGGAAAAAAAATATATTTTTTCAACCATTACGCGATATTAGTGATGAACAAAATATAAGATATATGAGAGAATCTAGGATAGCACCTGCTATAGGTGGAGAAATGCAAGATGTTCGAGGAATGCTTCCTTGCAGAGTTTGGAAAAATATATCTTATGGACAATTGGGGATTACAAATTTAAGAAAATCTAAAGATATATTTAGAGAAAACATTATTTATGATAGTGACATTGAGTCCTTAATAAATGCATCTATAAATATTAATGAAATTGCTTATAAGGAAATGACATTAATACAGCAAGATATTGTAGCAAAACAATATACTTACATTAATTGGTTATATAATGTATGTACTTCATTATCAAAGATTTAATATATCGGATTAGAAATATGAAAGAATTTGTTATTAAAATTGGATATGGAGGATTAGGAGATCATTTATTATATTCTCCTATCCCAAGAATATTAAAACAGGAATATAAATATGATAAAGTATATATTTCTAATTTTTCAATTTATAGAAATGATAATATAAAAAAATTAGTTTGGGAAAAAAATCCTTTTATAGATGGGTTTATTAATAAGGATGGACCAGTCCCAAATTTTTCTGATATAAAAAATGACAAAAATATTTTAGATGCTGTTATTGAGTTTTTAGGATTTAAAGATTGTAGGGAAAGATATATAAATCCAGAAATTTATTATATTCCTAAAAAGAACAAGTTATTAGATAATAAAAATTTATATGATCCAAATTATATTAATTCTTTAATTCAACCCTCTTCAGATGATATTGAAAGATATATAAAAATAAGTAATATTATTATAGATTACCAAATGAAAGAAATACATAAGAATAGTAGTTTATGTAATATATCAAAAATAGAATCTGTAGATTTAGAAGAATATTGTGATTTTATTTTTTCTTGTAAAAATTTTTATTGTTTAACATCTGGGTCTGCAACATTAGCGTCAGCTATAAGAAAAGATTTCTTTGTATTTTATAAAACAGGAATGAAAAAAATGTTTCATCATGCAAAAAAAGATAATTATATCTTGGTATAAGAGAGTAAATTAATGTTAAATATAATTTGTCCGTATCGTGGTAGAGAGAATATGTTTTTAGATTTTATTCAGCATTATCGAAATTTTTATCCTGACAGTAATATTTATATGGTCGAACAAAATGATGACGATCCATTTAAAAGAGGTCAATTGGTTAATGTAATTTTTAAAGACTTATTAAATAAAAATAATATTGATAATATTGTTGTTATAGATATTGATTTAAGATTATTTTATAAAATTGATTTTGAAATGTTGATAGAAAAATATCATTCTGTAATTGTTCCTTTTGATAATATTTTATTATATAATATTAAAGATATAGGAGAATATGAAAAATCTACTAGAACTCCTTATTTTCAAACGGGAGATAAAGTTATGGGGGGTATCACTACATTTAATAAGAATGTTTTTATAAATTGTAATGGATTTTCTAATTTATATATTGGGTGGGGATGTGAGGATTCAGATTTTATTAATAGAAATAAAATAGTTAATAGAGAAAAGAATGATATATTCCATTTAGAGCATCCTAGGATAGTTTTTAATATAAAAAGAAATGCTATGATTTATAATAATATAAAAAGTGATTATCATCAAGATGGATTTTTACAAACAACTAGTTCTGAAATTCTAATAAAAGAGATAGAGTCTCAAGTTTTTCATTATAAAATAAAAAATATATCTGTTATCCCTAATTTTTTTTATAACAAATATATAGATATTTACATTAATAAAAAACCTAAAAAAGGGATATATATAAAAAACAATAGAATATATAAAAGACAATAGAATATTATATAAAATAGGATTAATTTCAGTGTTTAATAAAATAGTTTTTTTTGAATATAGACATTATGGAGATATATTTTTAACACGTAACTTTATAAAATATATTTGCAATAATATTAAAGTAAAAAATTATGAATATATATTAAAAAGGGATTATAAGGCAATTAAAGATATTCCGGACATAAAAGCAATTAATATTAAAGATAATAAATACGATATTGCAATGTATTCAGATTGGAAAATAGAAGAGGATGTTTTTTTTATAAATACTTCTTTAGGGGCAAATAATTTTGAATATTATAATGGGTGCAATATTCAAACAGCTTATAATTTATTTACAACTTTGTTAGAAAAAACAATAGGACATATCATCCAAGAAGACATCTATTACTTTGTTCCTACTATTGATTTTTCATATTTTGATATTAGTAAAATTGATATTTTTATGGATAATTACGATAAGAAAAATAAAGTATTGATAGTAAATGGAGAAACAGAATCTGGTCAAGCTTTAAACTTTGACATGGATCCAATTATTGATTATGTTTCTAATAATTTTGATGATTATATTTTTTTCTTATCGAATGAATCTGATTTTAAATTTAATAAAAATGTATTTTTCTGTAAAGATATAATTAAAAGCAAAGATGAATGTGACATAATGGAAACTGTATATTTTAGTAAATTCTGCAATACTATAATTGGAAGATCAAGTGGAGTTTACACTATGAGCTTTATGAAGGAAAATATTTTAGATCAAAATAAAAAATTTATTTGTTTTTCTCATAAAGATATTTTTGAAGGAAGAGAAGATTTTGGTTTTTCTAGTTTATATCCTGATTTGAAAAAAAGAATTATTTTTGATGACAATTATGAATCAGACAATATGATTAGCCTTATTATAAATAATATAAAAGGATAATATAAATATGATTTTATTTATATCTCATAAAAAAAGTCAATGTGGAATATATCAATATGGATTAGATGTTTATAATTCGTTAAAAAAATCTTTAAATTATAATTTTGTTTATATAGAATCTGATACTTTAAATGATATAATTTCTTTTATTAATATGTATCAAAAAAAAATTAAATGTATAGTTTATAATTATTATCCGACTACAATGCCATGGATAAATACAAATATTCTTAGAAAATTCTCTATAAAACAAATTGCAATTATCCATGAGTTTAACCAAGAAACAATTGATAAATTAAATAATAATTATTTTGATGCTTTTTTGATTCCAGATCCTACTATTAATATTGCTCATACTTATATTTATAAAATAAACAGATTAATTCCTAATTTTGAAAAAGAAATTGTAGAAAATAATAATAAAATAAGTATAGGAAGTTTTGGATTTGGCTTCAAAGATAAAGGTTTTGAAAAAATTATAGAAATTGCTAAAAATGAATTTAAAGATGTAGAAATAGATATAAATATAAATATGCCATTTAATACTATAGTAGATATTGATGGAAAAAATCATGCCATAAAAACAAAAGAAAGGTGTTTAAAAATAATAGAAAAAAGTAAAATTAATTTAAAAATAACACATAACTATATGGAAAAAAAAGATTTATTAAATTTTTTACATAAAAATACAATAAATGCCTTTTTTTATGATACAAATAAAGATATGGGGATATCTAGTGTTATTGATTTTGCTTTAGCTGTTAAAAAACCTATTGCTATAACAAAATCTGGGATGTTTAGACATATTTTTAATGTAACCCCTTCTATTTGTATAGAAGATTCTAATTTTCAAACGATAATTAAGAGGGGGGTAAGTCCATTTGAAAAAATATATGAAGAATGGAGTGAAGAAAATTTTATTAAAAGGTATGAAGAAATTTTAGATATTATTTTATAAGGAGATGTTCTTTGAAATATTTTAAAAATCATATTGTTGTAACTACAATTTTTGTTCCATATGTTTTAAAAAATATTTATGACAATTTAAATAAATATGGACATTTGGACTCAACTTTTATTTGGGTTATTTCGGATAAAAAAACACCGAAAGAGTCTAAATATTTTTGTGAAAGTTTTATTAAAAATGGCTTAAACATTAAATATTTGGATATTGACGAACAGGATTTATGGGGGAAAAAATATCCTTATTTTTATTCTATAATTCCATATAATAATGAAACTAGAAGAAATATTGGATATTTATGTGCGTTAGAACAAGGATGTGAAATTTTAATTTCTATAGATGATGATAATTATCCTACAAATGATGATTTTATCGGACTGCATGAAAAAACTGGTCAAAATCATAATGGAGATTTAGTGTTTTCAAATATTGGATTTTATAATATTTGTGATAATTTAAAAATGTCTCATAACAAAAATGTTTATTCTAGGGGTTTTCCTTTTAAATTAAGAGGAGTTGAAACCCCTATAAAGATATATAAAACAACAACAAATTCAAAAATAGGAGTTACTACTGGATTATGGACAAAATCTCCCGATGTTGATGCTATAACTTGGTTAAATGGATGTGTTGAATCTTTAGAGTACTTTCCATCAAAAAATATAATACTAGATCATAAAACATGGTGTACCATTAATACTCAAAATACTAGCGTAATTAGGGAGCTTGTCCCTGCCTTTTTTTGTATTCCAATGGGTTATTCTTCTAATGGTGTAACAATAGAGCGTTATGGAGATATTTTAGCTGGGTATTTTTTACAATTAGTAATGGAACATACAGATTTTTATGTAAATATTGGTAGGCCAATTGTAGAACATAGGAGGAATTCTCATAACTATATTAATGATCTAAGAATAGAATATTGGGGAATGATGATTGTAGATTGGGTTATAGATATTTTAAAAAATGATATTAATATTAAAAGCACAAATATATATGATATTATGATAGAAATTTCCGATTATATATATATGATAGCAACAAACACCCCCCCTGAGTGGGTTCCTTTGGAAATAATTAATTTTTTAAAAAATATTTCTAAAGCGATTAAGGAATGGATAAAAATATGTCAGAAAATAATATAAAAAATAATTATAAAATCGCATTATTACTTCCTTCTTATAATAGAATAGCAGATATTATAAATGTTATTAAAAATACAGAATTATCTGACAACATTAAGTTTATTGTTACAGCCAACTATACAGATGATAATTTTAAAAAAATAACAGATATGTTTGGTGATAAAATTTTTATCGTAGATGAAAGGAAATATGGAAAAGGGGGGATGATAAAGGCGTATAATTTAGCTTTTTTTCTTGCTAAAAAGTTAAAGTTTGACTATGTGGCTTTATGGGCAGATGATATTTTTCCAATGAAAACTGATTGGCATATTGAATTAAATAGAATGATAGATAAATACAATTTTGATTTTGGAATTTTTTCTACTGATGAATGTCATAAAAAAATATTTGGATGGAATTTTTTTAATAGAATACCTAACGCTCATTTTTTTATAGCAAAAACTTCTGTTTTAGGGGATTTCTTTCTCAATCCTTCCTTAAATGCCTATGTGGGAGATTATGAAGTTTGCATAAGAATGATAAAGAAGAATGTAAAAATGACTCTTATTCCTATAAAAATTAATCATTATCCAACAGCTAATGAAACAAGAGGAAATAATAGTCAATATTATAATTATGATATAAATATTTTTAATTTATTATATCCAGAATATGAAGGAGTAATGGATAATGTTGTTTTATATGGGGATTATAATTCTAACGGAAGTTTTATTTTGGATAATAACGAGATATTAAATAGTGATTTTTATAGTGATTTTTTTATTTCTTATATACAATTATTAGAAAGTAAATTATAAAGAGTAAATTTTTATGAGAGTAATGATAACCGGGATAACAGGAATGATAGGATATCATTTAGCTAATTTATATTTGGGTAAAGGATATGAAGTAGCTGGAATATCTAGAAATACCTCAATAGGAAGATTAAACAATTCAAAATATAATTGGAGACATTATAGCGGAGATATTCTTGATATTAATTTTCTTAATAAGGTGTGGGATGATTATAAACCTGAAATAGTTTTTCATTTAGCGGGGCAGGCGTATAATGGATTATCATGGGAGGCAGAAGATAGCACCTATCATTTTAATATAATTGGATCTAAAAATATTTTTAACGTATCTATGAAAAAAACTCCGTATTCATTATTAATTCCAGCGTGTTCTAGTGCAGAATATGGAATAGTTCCTATAGAAAAAATTCCTATAAAGGAAGATATTACTCCATTAAATCCCATTACCCCTTACGGAGTATCAAAAGCCTGTATGGAAATGATGGGAAAACAATATTGCTTAAATTATAATATGAATTTTATATTTCCTAGACTTTTTATAAACATTGGACCAAATCATCCCCCAATAACAGCAATACAATCTTTTGCTATGCAGCTTGCTTTAATAAAATTAGGGATGAAAGATAATGTAGTTGAAGTTGGTAATTTAAGTACTTCTAGAGATTTTATAGACGTAAGAGATGGAGTAGATGCCTTATTCGTTTTGGGGAATTCGGGAAAAATTGGAGAAATATATAATATTTGTTCAGGAAAATATTGGAGTATAAAAGAAAGTCTTGATTTATTAATAGAAATATCTGGTTTAGAAATTAATATTAAACAAAATAAAGAATTATTTAGGCCATCTGATGAGAATTTTTTACTTGGAAATAATGATAAAATTACAAAACTTGGATGGTATCAAAAAATTTCTTTTTATCAAACACTAACTGATGTGTTTAATAATTGGATGAAAAGGTTAAAATAATAAAAAAAAAGTAGGAGAACATTTTATGAGTAAGTGCAGAATTTCAAATACTATAAATAATAGCGCATTTTCTTTAGGGGATTTATTTATATCTGACTTTGTAAAAACGGATTATTTTAATAAAGAAAGTAAATACGACTTGTCTTTATGTTTTAATGATGAATCAAAATTATTACAATTAGAAAAAAGTACTAATATTGATCTAATGTTTGGAAAATATTGGTATAGGTCTGGACTAAATAATTCTATGAGAGAAGCATTAAATAATGTAGTTTTGTCTTCTTTAAGTTATAAAAAAATGGAAGAGGGAGATGTTTGGTTAGATATCGCTAGCAATGATGGAACTTTATTGAGTTTTGTTCCTAAAAATATTATTAGAATAGGGATTGATCCAGCAGAAGATAGTTTTAAGAATGAAGCTATGCGTTATAGTGATTTAATAATACAAGATTATTTTAATGCGAATATATATAAAAATAGCAAATATGGAAATAAAAAAGCCAAAATAATAACAGCAATAGCTATGTTTTACGATTTAAATGACCCTATTTCTTTTTTAAAAGGTATAGAGGAAATTATGGATGACGATGGATTATTGGTTTTACAGCTTAGTTATACTCCATTAATGATAGATCAATTAGCTTTTGATAATATTTGTCATGAACATGTTTGCTATTATTCGTTAACTTCTTTAAAATATTTATTGGATAAAACAAATTTTACTATTATTGATTGTGAATTAAATGATGTTAATGGTGGAAGTTTTAGGGTTTATATAAAGAAAAAAATATATAATATAAAAAAATTCAAAACCGCTCCTTTTCGAGATGTAGCAAATTTTAGAATACAATCACTTTTTTCCTATGAAGAGAATAATGGATTCAACAATATAGAAAAATATTTTGATTTTTATGAAAAAATTGTAAAATTAAAAAATGAAACTGTGTTATTTATAAAAAAACAAAAAAGTTTAGGTAAAAAAATATGGGGATATGGGGCCTCCACTAAAGGGAATACTCTGTTGCAATGGTATGGATTAGATAACTCTATTATAGATGGAATTGCTGAATGTTCTCCTTATAAATATGGATTAAAAACTATTGGAACTAATATTCCGATATATAGTGAAGAGGTAATGAGAAATCAAAATCCAGATTTTGTATTGATTTTGCCATGGCATTTTATAAATGAATTTAAAAAAAGAGAAGCTAAATATTTACAAAATGGTGGAAGGTTTATTGTTCCCTGTCCAAAATTTGAAATTCTAGGAGAATAAGTATGGAGACTATTGGAAATTTAATTGATAAATTAACTATTGTTAATCTAAAAATATGGAAATTTGAAGATATAAAAAGAATATCAAATAATAATGATCAAATTGCAGATTCAACTAAAAAAACAAATATTTTAAATCAACAAAGAACAGATTTAATACAAGAAATAGATGAATTAATAATTGATTTAATTAAAAATAAAAAACAGATGAAATTATATAATCAAGGAGAGACTAAAAGTTATGGATAATATTTTTTTATTAGGAGAATCTGGTTTCATTGGTTCTTATATAAAAAAAAATTTAAATTTATCTTCTTTAAATAAAAAAAATAAATATGATATATTAATAAATTGTGCTGGGTTTTCTAAAATGTTTGAAGGAGAAAGAAATCCATCTTATATGAGAGAAGTTGAATATTCTATATTAAAAAAAATAAAAGAAAAAAGATTCGATAAAATTATTCATTTATCTACTGTATATTGTAATATTTACAATAATAATTATACTGATATAAAAAAAGAAATAGAATATGAAATTTTAAAAAATAAAAATTCTTTAATATTAAGATTAAGCAATATAATAGGAGAAAATTTGAATAAGGGAATAGTTTATGACATATTAAATAATAATAAATTATTTGTTAACAATGCTTCTTTTTTCAATATCATTACATTAGAAGAAATATGGAATATAATAGATTATTTTATGAAAAATTTTTATTGCGGAATAATAAATGTTGGAGCTTCTGAATCTATTTGTGTAAAAGATATAGCTAAGTTATTGAATAAAAAACCCATCTATGGAAATGAAGAGAAAAAAATATTTGTTGATGTTAACATGATTAAATCTTTTTATCCTATTAAAACTAGCTTTCAATATATAGAAGATTATATAATAAAATATATTTAATTTTTATTTAGGAAAATATTATGAATATAAGTAAAAATGATAAAATTGTTGTGACAGGAGGAAATGGGTTCTTAGGGAAACATGTTATTAATAAATTATATTCAGATGGATTTAAAAATATATTTTCAGTTTCTCATGCTGAATATGATTTGATAAATATAAAAGATATTAATAGGATGTATGATGTTTTTAAGCCTGAAATTGTTATCCATTTGGCTGCTAAAGTTGGTGGGATAAAAGCTAATATGGATAATCCAGGGAGTTTTTTTTATGATAATTTATTAATGGGGGTTCAATTAATAGAAGAGGCAAGAATACGTAATATAAAGAAATTTGTGGCAATTGGATCTATTTGTAGTTATCCAAAAATTACAACAATTCCATTCCGAGAAGAAAATTTATGGGAAGGATACCCAGAGGAAACAAATGCTCCTTATGGATTAGCAAAAAAAATGTTATTAATTCAATCTCAAGCCTACAGACAACAATATAATTTTAATTCTATTTTTTTATTGCCAGTTAATTTATATGGAATATATGATAATTTTAAAACTGATACTAGTCATGTGGTTCCTGCTTTAATTCGTAAATGCTATGAGGCGAAAAAAAATAATGTTAATTATATTCAATGCTGGGGGACAGGAAATGCAAGTAGAGAATTTTTATATGTAGAAGATGCTGCTGAAGGGATTGTATTAGCGATGAAAAAGTATAATTTATCCAATCCTATAAATTTAGGGTCTGGACAAGAAATATCTATTAAAGATTTAGTTTTATTAATTTGTAAGGAAATAAATTTTAATGGAGATATAATTTGGGATAAGACGATGCCCGATGGTCAACCACGGAGATGTTTAGATGTAAGTAGAGCTAAAAAATATTTTGATTTTCAATCTAAGACTCCTTTAGAAGAGGGTATTAAAAAAACTATTAAATGGTATATTGACATACGTGAAAATAATATAGAATATCAGTAAAGCGGAGATAAATAAAATGAGTAAAAAAGTAGCATTTATTACAGGGATATCTGGGCAGGATGGGAGTATCCTTGCAGAATTATTATTGCAAAAAGATTATAAAGTTTATGGGCTTATTCGTAGAAGTTCCACTTTTAATACGGTAAGAATTGAACATATTTATAATCATCCTAATTTAAAATTGATATATGGAGATATTTCTGATTCCATGAATATATCTACTATTATAAGAGATATTCAGCCGGATGAAATTTATAATTTGGCTGCTCAATCTCATGTGAAGGTCAGTTTTGATGTTCCTATAAATACAGTTGATATGAATATATTAGGCACTATAAATGTTTTGGAATCTATAAGACAATATTCTCCTCATTCTAAGTATTATCAGGCATCTTCTTCTGAAATGTTTGGAAAGGTAGAAGAAGTTCCTCAAACAGAAAAAACTCCATTCCATCCAAGAAGTCCTTATGGGTGTTCTAAAGTTTACAGCTATTGGCAGACAGTTAATTATAGAGAAGCTTATAATATATTTGCAAGTAATGGAATCCTGTTTAACCATTCGGGCGAGAGGCGTGGAGAAACTTTTGTAACAAGAAAAATTACAAGGGCAGTTACCAGAATAAAATTAGGATTACAAAATGAACTTATTTTGGGAAATATAGATTCTAAAAGAGATTGGGGATATTATAAAGATTATTGTGAGGCAATGTATTTAATATTACAACATGACAAACCAGATGATTTTGTAATTGCTACAGGAGAAACTCATTCAGTAAAAGAATTTTTAGAAATAGCTTTTAGTTATTTAGATTTAGATTATGAGAAATATGTAAAGATAGATCAAAGGTATTTTAGACCATCTGAGGTTGATTTATTATTAGGAGATGCTTCAAAAGCTAAAATAGAATTAAATTGGACTCCAAAAACATCTTTTAAAGAATTAGTGAAAATTATGGTTGATTCAGATATGGAAATTGCTAAAGATGAAAAATGTATTATGGAAAGAAGAAATAAAATATAATGCATCAAAAACGCGAAAAAATAAACACTCAAAAAAAATTAAAAATACAAGCTAATAAAAATAAAACTCTTCCTATTTTAAAAAGAGAACATAAACCTTTTATAATAAGAAATAATAAAACTACAATAAATAGGATAGAAAGGCCGCTATCATTTGTTCCTACTAAATCATCTAGTGAATATAAAAATTTAAAAGAATGGATTAATATTATTCCAAATACTCCTATTTTTATAATGGGAAATGGACCAAGTTTATTAGATCATGATTTATCTTTATTAAATTCTTACTTTACAATAGGAATAAATAGAACATTTTTTATTTATTCTCCAACGGTTCTTTTCTGGCAGGACCGTCAATTATTAAGAGATCATAGAGACGAAATTAATAATTGTGATTCTATAAAAGTATGCAGAGACGAAAATGATCCTAATAGAAAGTATTTAAATTTTTCATTATCTAATAGTAATTTTAAATTTGAAAAAAGAACAGATATTTTATTTGGAAGAGGAAATAGTGGAGCTATTGTTGCAGAATTAGCCGTCGCCATGGGAGCATCTTCTCTTATTCTTTTAGGAATGGATTGCTCATATAGAGACGGAAATAATGATTTTTATGGAAAAAATAAAGATCATAGTAAATATTTTTTAACGATGTGCAATAGAGGACTTTCTTTTATTAAAAAAGAATGCCCTGTTCCTGTTTATAATTGCAGTGATAATTCTATTTTTCCTAAAAAAAAATTAATTGAAGTTATTGAAGAAATATCTCCGATAAGCTATGATAAAGAGTATTATAAAAAACTTTTTAAAAAAGAGGAAATAAAAGGAAATGCAAGCAGTTAATTTGAATGGAGATTTAGAAGATTCTTTTTCAGATAATAATAAAATTCCAAAAGCTCATTTAAATTCTGTATGCCAATTTAAAAAAGGGGAGAAGACATGTAGATATATTTGTCTTACATCTAGTGGATATTTTTGTGTAAAAAAAAGTAAAATGAAATCTATGTTAGATGAAAGAGTAAAAAAAAATCAAATGTCGGCAAAAGGTGATAATTGTGAGGGCTTAAATTCATAATGGCTATAAAAAAAACAAAAAATAAGAAAAAAATAGTCAAAATTAAAAAAAAGACTTCTAATATAAAAAAACAAAAAAAAATAAAAAAGAAGAAAAAAAGAATAAACATAGATGATATTTCTAAAATTATAAACAAAGCTCAACTATCGAAAAAAGAAATATCTTTTACTATTGATAAAGATAATTCATATGTTGCTGAAAATATTATAAAAGATGTAGAATTGAAATATAATAAAAGAGATTTTAAATTCTGTACTTTTTTTACTATTTTTGCAAATGAAAAAAATGGGGTTTTAGATATAGATAATATGCACATCGATTGTTTAGAAGAAGAATTTTAAAAAAAAATATTTTTTATGTTGACAAAAAAATGTTTTTTTAGTATATTTATTAAAGTGGCGATTCAAAAGTATTAATTTTTAAATATACGAAAAAAATAATTTATGTCTATTGAAAACAATTTAATTGAGAAGGCAAAAAACAACCCTGATTTTTTATATATATCAGGTTCTAATTTATATGGAACAAATATAGAAATCTCGGATATAGACCTAAGAGGATTTTTTATTCCAACTATAGATTATATCTTAGGAATAAAAAATTGTAATAGTGTTGATTTAGAGGGGGATCATAAAATATATCCACTTCATAGATTTTTACAATTATTATTAGAGGGAGATCCTCAAAATGTTGAATCTTTATTTATCCCGTCTGATAAGATAAAAGTTTTAACTCCAATAGGTAAACAAATTTTATCTTATAAAACTGATTTTTTAAGTAATAAAATATATAGTAGGATTATGGGATATAGTAATGGAGAATGGCGTAAGGCTATGGCTATTCAAATTTTTCCTAAAAAAAGAGCAAAAACTGAAGTAGAGATACTAGGAGAACTATGGAATATATTTGGAGACTTAGATAAAGAACAAAAAGATAAAATTTTATATTTATTATATAAAAATAGAGAAAAAGAAATTATTTCTTCTATTTCTGGATTAGGAAAAAAAAGAAAAGAGCAAGTAAAAAAATATGGATATTGTTCAAAATCTGCTTCTCATGCAATTCGTTTAGTTCAAGAAGTTCAAGAATTAATGGAAACTGGAAAAATAACTTTTCCTAGATATAACGCTTCTTTATTAAAAGACATTAGATACGGAAAAATAGATAAAAAATAAGTAGAAGAAATTTATATAAAAGCAAGGGAAAGTGCTGAAAATTCTAGGAAAAAATCTAAATTGCCAGATTCTCCAAATTATAATAAGATATGGTTCGTTTATAAAGATGTTATTACTAATTATTTAAAAAATGATGTTCATTTTTGATAATTAGGATTTTTATTTTGTAGGAGTTTTTAGAAATGTTAGAAAATGAAAAGTTTAAAGGGAAGAGAAATGTTGGGTTAAATAAGTATGGAGATACAATATTAGATATTTGTAATATTGAAAATACTTATGATATTTCTCCAGAAGAAAGAGATGGTTTTTTTGGAATTGCTATGGTTATGGCTTTTCGAGATGGGGCTAGTCCTAATGTTCAAGATATGTCTGAATATTTAGATGTTAATTCTTTTTTGCTTGAAAATGCTTTTAATAATCTTAGAATTAATGGAGTTTTTGGGGCTAGTTTCAATGTTAGGAATAACCCTATTTTTAAAGTAAGAAATGATGAAATTTTTAAAAATCATACGGCATTATTGACTTGGTGTCATATCGCAGGATTATCTTCTGGTTTTTGTGGATTAAATTAAAGAATATACTTGAAAAGTGTTTTGGGATATATTATACTGAAGCATAATTAAAAACAATTTTTATTTAAAGGAGATTCCAAGTATGTCATTTGAGTTTAAAGAAGGTGCAAGTCCTATCAGTTCTGATGATTTTTGGTACGATTTATTTGATGGGGGATATGTCAGACTTGAAGAATTATTAAAAGAGTCAGATCTAAAAGAAGTTAAACATGCAATGTTTATTCTTAACGACCTTCGAAATTCTTTAATTGATGAAAATTTATTGGAAGAAATTTAAGTTATTTGTTAAAAACAATTTTAATTTTTTATAGGAGATTGTAAACATGGTTATTAGAAAACGTAAAACAAATACTAAAAGACACACTTTGTCATATTTAGTAGGAAACCAGTGGGTTTCCAGAAAAGAAGCAGTTTCTCTTGCTAAAAAGGGACGAGTTGATGGAGTTACTGTAGTTTCGAGCAATGGACAAGAATCATTAAGAAGCCTTCCAGGATACACCAGATTGTACGACCTTCCGATTTCTGTCCAACGCTAACCTTTGATTTAGAAAGCCACTTAGAATCAATCTGAGTGGCTTTCTATTTTATTTTAAGAGAGGAATAATGGCAAAATATTTATTTATTATAGAATCACCAGGTAAGCAAAAAAAAATTCAATCTTATCTCGGAAAAGAATTTTTAGTTATGGCTACAAAAGGTCATATTATGGATCTTCCAGAAAAGAAAATTGGAGTTGATCTTAAAAAAGATTTTGCTACAACATATGAAGTTTATCCAGAAAAAAAAGAATTAGTAAAGGAAATTCAAAAAGCAGCTAAAGAATCAGAAATAGTTTATTTAGCTACTGACAAGGACCGTGAAGGAGAGATCATAGCGTCTTTAGTTAGAGGAATTCTTCCACAAGGGACTGTTACTAAAAGAGTTACCTATAATGCTATAACTAAATCTGAGATAGAAAAAGGAATAGAAGAAGCAGGATGTATTGACATAAATATGGTATATTCGGCTGAAACTAGAAGAGTGCTAGATAGAATAGTTGGATATAAAGCGTCCTGGCCTACAAAACAGGCTACTGGTGGAACTTCTGCAGGGAGAGTTCAAAGTGCCGCATTAAGAATTATTGCAGAAAGAGAAAAAGAAATTAGATCTTTTATTCCAGAAGAATATTGGCCTATTGATATTATTATGGAAAGAGAGAACGGAGAAAAACTTTCTGCAAGTATAAAAATTCCTAATAAGATGAAAATAAAAACGGAGAAAGATGCACAAACTATTTGTGATAATTTAAAAAATAAAAATATAGAGGTTTCAAAATACGAAACAAAGCAAAGTTTTACTAAGCCTTATGCCCCTTTTACAACATCTTCTATGTATCAAGCAGCTTCTTCTATTTTAAATTGGGGAGCAGATAAAACTGCTAAAATAGCTCAAAACCTATATGAATCTTCTGGACTGATAACTTATATTCGTACCGATTCATCTTTTATAGTTCCTGAATTTATAAATAGAATGAGAAATGATATAAACAATAGATATGGGCAAAATTATTTATCTGATTCAATTAATTTTTATGGAAATAAAGCTAATGCTCAAGAAGCTCACGAAGCTATTAGACCAACTGATATAAATAATTTTCCTTCATCTATTACAACTGATGATAATAAACTTTATAATTTAATTTGGAGAAGGACAACTTCTTCTCAAATGAAAAATATGGAGCAAATTAAAGGGGTTGCAGAGTTCACTTCAGGAGAATATGTTTTTGTTGCGAATGGAAGTAAGACGGTTTTTGATGGGTGGAAAAAAGTGTGGACTTATGGATCCAATGATGATAATGAACTTCCAGTTTTAATTGTTGGGGAAAAGTTAAAAGTAATAGATATTAAAACGTCTCAAAAATTTACAGAACCTCCGTCTAGATATAATGAAGCTACTATAATTAAAAAGATGGAAGATTTAAGTATTGGTAGACCTAGCACTTATGCAACTATAATCACTACTTTATTAAAAAGAGAATATGTAGTAAAAGATAAGAAATCTTTATCTGCTACAGATATGGGGATAAGGGTTTCTGATTTCTTAGTAGATAATAATTTTTGCTTTATTGATCTTAAATTTTCTGCAGAATTAGAAGAAAAATTAGATTGTATAGCTCAAGGAAATTGCAATAAATTAGATACATTAAATGAATTTTGGATAAGGCTTCAAGATGACATTGCAAAGGCTAAAACTAATACTTCTAAAATAACTAATTTTAAATGTAAAAAATGTGATGGATTTTTAGAAATAAAACATAGTCGTTTCGGCTCTTTTATGTCTTGTCAGAACAGGACTAATAAAGAAATAAAATGTGATTATAAATGTGATATTGGAGAAAATGGTGAACCTAAAGAAAAGGAACAAGTAGAAATTAATTACAGCGATATAAAATGTAATAATTGTGAGGAATTATTATTAATTAGAAAAAGTAAAAAAGGAAATAATTATTTATCTTGTAGGAATTGGAAATCAAATAAATTATGCAGTGGTTTTTTTGATATGTCGGGACAAAAAATGGAGTTTAAAAAGAAAATTTTTAAGAAATGGACAAAAAAGAAGGAATCTCCATAACAATATGGGAAAGATTATATATAAGTCATATTGTTATGGAGATAAATTATGATAATAAGTGAAAAATTTTCTGAAATAAAAAAAAATGGAAGGATATATTATTATGTTTTTAGACGTTGTGATGAGTGTGGAAAGGAAGAAAAAGCAAGATTTGATGGGATCATGTCATCTAGAAAAAAAAGAAAACAAGATATAGATTTTTGTTGGTTATGTGGTAATAAAAACAGAAAATTTCCAAATGGAAATGAACATAAAAGTTTTAAACATGGAATTTCTCAAAGTGGGTATAAGAGAGTGACAAGAGGAAAAAAAAGAATGTATGAACACAAATTCATAATTGAAAGTAGCTTAGGTAGGGAAGTTACAAAAGATGAGGAAATTCATCATATTGATTATAATAAGATAAATAACGAATTGTCTAATCTTTATTTGTGTTCTAAAAAATTCCATAAAAAAATGCTTAAACAAATTACGGAATTAGGTTTTGTACTATTAAATAAATATATATGGTTTTCAGAAGAATTAAAAAAATACGTTTTATATAAAACGAACATGGTAGTCAAAAATAAAATAGATATGAATATATATACGTCTAAAAATAATAGAGAAGTTAAAATAAGTAAATATATTTGTCGAAGAACAGAAAAAGGGTGTACTGCTTTACATGTTTGTGTTATGGAAAAATCAATAGGAAGAAAAATGTATTATAATGAAGTGGTTCATCACATGGATGGAAACACTCATAATAATGAAATAGATAATTTGTTTTTATTAACTAGAAAAGAACATAGAATTTGCCATAGTTCTTTGTCTCATTGTATTGCAGAACTTTATAAGCAAGGTATAGTAATTTTTAAAGATGGTATTTATAGTATTAAATAGTTTTAAAAAGAAACCATTTAAAAAATGGGGAAAGAAGAAAAAATGAATAAATTCATAGAAAAAATCAATTCAATAAAAGCAAAAGAAGATTTTTATGAGTCTATGTTTTTAAATCAGGATAATAGAATTAAAAAGATATTAGAACTAGATTCTTTTCCATTATCAGATAGAGACATAGATATAATAAAATGTAATTGGCTTCTTACTGATTTAAATACAGAACATTTTAAAATACATATGAAAGATTCTTATCGTGGGCATAAAAATATATTTATGGTTGAGTTGGTAATGTCTTCTTTTAAAAAGAAAACATGCCTATTTAAATTAGATGATTTATTAAAAATAGGGGAATTTGAATCAATAAAGCTTTATGATTTAAATTTAGATAAAGATTTTGTAGTGCTAAATGAAATTGGATTAGATTTACTCGAAAAAGAATTGAAAGAGAAAATATAGTGGTATGTTAGTAAATAGTATATGGATAATAAAAAATGTTTAAAAAATATAAGAAATATTTTAAAAGTGAGTTAAAATAATGATAAAAAATAAACTTTATTCTCAGTCAGAAATACTAAATGACTTTTATTTGAGAGAAATGAGTAATGTTAATATAATAAATATTACTGAAAAATTTGTTTTGATTTCCTATGAGAATAAGGAAAAAGTTAGGTTAGAATTAGAAATCCCATTTAATATTTCAGATATTAAGATAATAGATGTAGATAATAACTATATAGATCCTTTTGCGGATGCTTCAGACGAAGAAAAAGAAAGATTTATAAATATATGTAATCAATTAACTTTTTCTATAAGTGATTTTGTTAGTGGTATCCCTTTAGATTCCGAAACACAAAGTACAGAATATTTTAGATTTGATGACCCGAAATATAAAAAAGTTGGTTATATTAGAGAACTAGAAAATGGAGAAGCAGAGATAACGCAAATAACTATAAAAGATCTTTTTTCAATTAAGGATAGACTCCCTCCAATTGGAATAAGGGAATTTGAAGGTTTTTTAGATAACGCCAATGATATAAAAAAATATGGAGATACTAAAAATGTATAGAATTGATGATTTTATCAAATATTATAGAAAATTAGAAGAAGATAATGTTCAATGTTCTTTTGATGAAAAGACATGGGGACCGGCGAAGCCTATACCTTATCCTTATTCTATTATTGAAAAGCAATATTGGAAAGAAAGATTCAATAGGATTAAAGATTCTTTTCATGTATTAATGGGAAATGCAGATGCGGTTACTTGGAAAAATTTAAAATAAAATATAAGGAGTAAAATTTAAATGGTGACAATAATGCAAGGACATAATGTAATTAAATTAGGAAAATCTAAAGGTAAGAAACATATATTTTTAGGAGGAACTTGTGGAACTTCTAAATGGAGAGATGAATTTATAAAAAAAATAGATAAAGACAAATATACTTATTTTAACCCCATTGTTGAAGAATGGACAGAAGAAGCTAAAAAAGAAGAGGAAAGACAAAAAGATACCTGTGATTATAATGTTTTTGTAATTACTCCTAAAATGGAAGGAGTTTTTTCTATCGCAGAAGTTGTTGAAATAAGTAATAAAAAACCAGCAACTTTAATATTCTGCTATATCGATAAAGATGATGATAAAACTTTTTCTGAAAAACAATTAGATTCATTAGATAAGGTTAAAGAAATTGTTGAAAATAATGGCGGAAGATACCTTGTTACATTAGATGAAGTTATAAATTTTTTAAATAAGGAATAAATATGGAAAAATTAAAAGAAAAAGTGAAAAAACATAAAGAATTAAAAGGGATGAAATGTTATTTAATTGGTCCTATAGATAGAGCAGAAGATGATGGAGTTCAATGGAGAAAAGATTTAAAGGAACTATGCTCTATAAAAAAATTAGGTATAAATTTTTTAGATCCAACTGATAAACCTGTTCATATAGGACAAGAAATAGGAGAAGAAAAACAAAAAGTAAAAAGGCTTATGAAAGAAGAAAAATTTCAAGAAGCTAAAGAAATAGTTACAAAAATAAGACATTATGATTTAAGAATGGTAGATATGTCTAATTTTGTTATTGCTTTTATAGATTTAAATACTTTTATGTGTGGGTCTTTTGATGAAATTTTTACTGCAGAAAGACAACAAAAGCCTGTATTAATTTTAATAAAACAAAAAAGAACAGATTTACCAGCATGGCTTATTTCATTTATTAAACCAGAAGAAGTCTTTGAAAATGTTGAAGATTTAGTAAATTATTTAGACTCTTTAAATAAAAAAGAAAAGAAAATGGATAATAGATGGGTAAAATTTTAAAGAAATGACTTGACAAAGATTTTATGTTCTGATATATTGATTACTATAGTGTATTGTTTAACAAATATTTTTTTAGAAAGGATTTTTAGAATGGCAAAAGAAAAACCGATGTATGAAGTAGTTAATGATTTCTCTGATATCGCTTCTTCTATTATAGAGAAGTATCCAGAAATGTTTGCTGGAATTGATATCGAAAAAGTCAAATGTGTAAAGATTACAAATAAAGATCGTCCAGAATCTAAGAGTCAACGATGGGAAGTTGATGCAGTTAAGATGCCTGCACTTTTAGATTCTCCATATGCTTACTATTTTACAGTATGGCACAGTGATTGGGAAGAGATGGATTCTGTTCATAAGCAATTACTTGTAGCAGAAATGTTACACAGTATCCCTCAAAAGGACGATTCAGAGGGGAAGGTAAATGCTAATGATGTCAAGGGTTATGCATCTATGATTCGTACTTTTGGAGTAGATTATCTTGATAATCCAGATGCAAAAGATATTTTAACAACTGATGTTCTTTGGATTAGGTGATATCTTAATGTAATTTTTAATATAATATATCTATCATATATTGACGGTTTAGGTGTATAGTTGAATAAAATATAGAATTTTATTCTTTATTTACAAGAGGAACTATAGGTTCCTCTCCACGCACATGCCAATAAAAACCTTTTTTATTGTCATGGGCGTGCCGTTTCTCCCAAAGTATCTCTGGAAGATCCAAAGAAATATTGAAGGAACCATTTAAATCTGAATCTGATGTAAAATTACATTTTTCACATTTAAACACTTTTCCTTTTCTATTTCTTTTACGAGTCCAACCACAAGCTGAACACCTTTGACTAGTGTAAGTTGGAGAAATGTGAAGAACTTGGACACCAAGTTC
>Ga0265297_10004531_pt1 | contig 22554 bp, 21 predicted proteins | sample Munlanlwell13791_FD_192502 | JGI IMG/M metagenome (GOLD analysis project Ga0265297, IMG submission 192502) | Leachate microbial communities from a municipal landfill in Southern Ontario, Canada - Leachate well 137-91 | ecosystem: Engineered > Solid waste > Landfill > Unclassified | place... | reverse complement strand
AATTACCAATTTTTCCCATTGTAAAAAACTGAACTGCAGATGACAAATCATAAGCATAATAAGGGTAGAAAAAAAGTAAAAAAAGATGCCCTGAAAAAGAATATCCTATCTGTTTTGGAGCAAAATCCCCTGAAGCAATTTGGCATTAAACAGATTGCCTTTGCATTGGGTTTGATGACCAAGAAAGATCGTTCCATACTACAGTCGGTGGTAGAAGATTTGATTGCGGAGAAAAAAGTTACGGAGCCTGAAGCATACAAGTACATGCTTGTTTCAAAAACAGAATCTTTCCCGGAAGGCATTATTGAAATAACCAAACATGGTTATGCTTTTGTAAGTGTGGAGGGGTGGGATGAGGATATTTTTGTGTCGCCTAAGAACACCCTGAATGCTATTACAGGAGACAAAGTTAAGGTGAGTCTTTTTAGAGATAAAAAAGGAATAAAGGTAGAAGGAAAAGTCACCTCCATTGTAGAGCGTATACGCACGGAATTTGTCGGAACCATTGAGCTGTCGGAACGATTTGCATTTATGGTACCGGATAATAAAAAGCTCAATATTGATTTTTTTATTCCCATGAGTAAAATAAAGGCAGCAAAAAACGGAGATAAAGCAGTTATCCGGTTTTTAGAATGGCCACTCGGATCCAAGAATCCAATTGGTGAAGTTATTCGTGTTCTGGGCAAAGCGGGTGAACATGAAGTGGAAATGCATGCAATAATTGAAGAATACAGGCTTCCTTACCATTTTGATGATTATTTGACCAAGGAAGCGGATATAATAAGTGATATCATTAGTGAAAGTGATATTAAAAACAGAAAAGATTTCAGGGGTACATTGACTTTTACTATTGATCCGCCTGATGCAAAAGATTTTGATGATGCAGTTTCATTTCGCTCACTGGATAGAAACCGTTTTGAAATCGGGATTCATATAGCTGACGTGACGCATTACATTCCGGCCGGAACTAATATTGACAAGGAAGCTTTGCGCAGAGCCACTTCCGTATATTTGGTTGACAGGACCATTCCGATGCTGCCGGAGAAATTGTCAAATCATTTATGTTCACTACGTGAAAAAGAAGATAAACTTTGTTTTTCGGCTGTCTTTATTATGGACAACAAAGCCAGTATCCTGGAGGAATGGTTTGGGAAAACCATAATTCGATCCTTGCGAAGGTTTTCATATGAAGAAGTCCAGGAGATACTGGATAAAAAAGAGGGTGATTTTGCTGCTGAAATCATAAAAGTAAACGAGTTGGCCAAATCACTCAGGGAAAAAAGATATGCCGAGGGTTCATTTAGCTTTGAAACTGAAGAAGTAAAATTTTCGTTGGATGCCATGGGGAAACCCTTGGAGGTATATAAATTGGTAAGAACCGACTCCCACATGCTTATTGAAGACCTTATGTTGCTAGCCAACAGGAAGGTAGCGGAGTTTGTTTCCCGGCAGGCAAACAGAGATTTTATTTACAGGGTTCATGATGCACCCAATATGGAGAAAATAGCTGATTTTAAAAGGATAGCAAATAAATTCGGGTATTTCATTGATTCATCCAACAATAAAGCTTTGGCGCATTCTTTTAATGATCTGCTGTCTGAGGTTGAAGGTAAAGCTGAACAGAATTTCCTTGAATCCCTGGCTATACGAAGCATGGCAAAAGCGAGTTACAGTCCTGATAATATAGGGCATTACGGACTTGCTTTTGATTTTTATACGCATTTTACATCCCCAATAAGACGCTACCCCGATATGATGGTTCATCGTATTCTTGAAGAAGTGTTAATTGGGAAGGAAGAGAAAATACCTAAAAACAAACTGAAAGAGCAATGTAAAATATGCTCTCAAAGGGAAGTAAATGCTGAGCAGGCTGAAAGAGCATCGGTTAAGTACAAGCAGATGGAATTTATGAAGGAACATGCAGGCGAAGAATTTGATGGAGTCATAAGTGGCGTTATCGAATCGGGGCTTTTTGTTGAGATTATTGAAAATAAATGTGAAGGATTTGTGACTGGATCTACTTTGCTTGATGATTTTTATGTATTTGACCAGGAGAATTACCGCCTTCAGGGATATAATTCCAAAAAAACATATACTCTTGGGCAAAAAGTGAGAATAAAAGTGGCTGAGGTCAATATGGTCAACCGTACTATGGACTTATTGTTGACAGAAGAAGCACATAGCCGTTAGATGAAAACATTGAATAATGGGATTATAAAAATCAAGGCCGGATTTTTAATTTTTTGTCTTGATTCGTATAGTTTGGCCAGGTTTGATCCCATCTGCGTCTACGCCATTCAATTCCATGATTTCTAAAGGAGTGACACCCGGAAATTGTCTGGCAATGTTCCATAAAGTATCTCCTTCTTTTACGGTATAAAAGATTAAACCGATATCACTGTTTGATCCTGAAATTTTGCCAATCATTTGCATTTTCTCCGACCAGGTCATTGTATTAATCTGTTCGTAGTGTTCTTTCTTTTGTGTCGGAACATAAATATTCAGGACTTTCCCTGCAATGGCTCCTCCGGGGAGGTTGTTCCATCTTAAAATATCGCTTTCTGTACAGTCGTACCATTCGGCAATCTGTTTCAGGTTATCTCCCGACTTGATGGTGTATTTTACAAGAGCATAGGTGTTCGTATTCTCAGAAGTGAACGGAGTGGTTGTCTTCATGTCTTTTGCACCCCAGCTTTTTTCTTTTTCTTTTTGGTCAACATAATCTTGATAACGGAAAATACGGTCACGGTGTGCATGGAATTTGACCGCATAATCAATGGGCAAACGCAAAATATAGGGTTCCCCTGTTGCTGATTGCGGAATAATATCCCGGATATACTGCGGATTAAGTTCTTCAATTTTTTCGATGGGTATTTGAAGGGCATTGGCAATGATATCAAAACGAAGACGTCTTCTGATATGAATGGTATCAAGAATACCGGGATCATAAATGTTTTTTGGGTAAAGATTGTGCTCAAGATAGAAATTCATGATATAATTTGCAGCAATAAAAGCAGGAATATAACCCCGGGTTTCGTCAGGCAGATAAGGATAAACCTGCCAGAAATTTGATTTATACCCCGATTGAATGATTGCTTTATTTAATGTTCCGGGTCCACAATTGTAGGAGGCAATCACATAAAGCCAGTCTCCAAAGACATGATACAGGTCATTAAAATAAGTTACGGCCTTTTCGGTTAATTTGTAAGGATCCCGTCTTTCATCAATGTAGGAGGTAATCTGCAGGTCGTACATCCTGGCAGTAGCATACATGAATTGCCAAAGCCCTGTGGCTCCGCTTTTTGAAACTGCATGGGTATTTAAGGCCGATTCTATGATGGGAATATATTTTAACTCCATGGGCATTCCCTGACGGGCTAGTTCAGCTTCAAATATGGGGAAATAATAAACGGAGAGTCCTAACATGGTTTCAACCTGTTCCCTCTTTTTTACGCTGTAAACTTCAATATATTTGCGAATAATCTGGTTAAATGGAAGAGGTATAAAACTTTGTAAAGACTCAAGCCTTTTTTCATAAATGGAATCCGGATAGGAGGGAACATCATAGGGTTTGTATTTGTATTTATTCAGATTGTCAATGTTCGTGTCACGCGACATTTTTCCAATATACCATAAACTGGTCAGTTTATCAAGGGATTCTTCAATCTTAAGGCTTTCCGCTGAGAATGAAAGAGATGAATTCTCGGTTTTTTGAGCTTTCAGAGGTATAGAAAAAATACAGAAGCAACAATAAATTATGAGAAAAATCACATATCGGGAAGCATGAGCATTCATGTCAGAATCTGTGTTTTTATTAAATCTTTTCTCATAAAGAAACGATTACTCCTTTTTATCTTTTACCTCATCTTTTTCCTTCATGCCGTCTTCAATATCTGCTTTTACTTTGTCTTTGGCATCGTTGAATTCTCTGATTCCTTTACCGATACCGCGCAGTAATTCAGGTATCTTGCGCCCTCCGAATAACAAAAGTATAGCGGCAAAAATTAAAGCAATTTCCGGAAAACCAATAGCGGCATAAGTACATTCCATATAGCTTAATTATAAGGGTGCAAAGTTACATTTTTTTAGATTCTCTTTATTGGTTCAATGGATTAAATATCCACATTTTGCCTTTTTTCGTTGATTATTTATGTATTTTTCAGGCTAACTCATCCAGAATGCATCTTAATTTATTTCTTTTTAATTTTAAATATTTTTATGCCTTTTTAATACTTATTTTGAGAAATGAAATGACACGCATTTATTATCAAAATAAAGCTTTTTCAATCCGCAATTTCCTTTCCCTTGAACTTAAGGATGCAGATGGATTTTTTCAAAATGTGCAACAAATCATAAATTTTTGGGAGACAGGAGTATTGTATTTTATGCTTTATACAAGTGGGTCAACGGGAAAACCTAAAAAAATCACTTTTACAAGAGAACAATTAATCATCAGTGCACAAAGAACTATCCATTATTTTGAGCTTGAAAAAAAGGATAATCTGTATTGTTGTCTTTCTCCGGATCATGCAGCCGGCCTGATGATGATCATCCGTGCATTGGTGTTGGGCGGGGGATTAGTGTTGTCACTCCCTTCGAAGAATCCACTTAACTCCATCGAAAATTCTGTAAAAATTGATTTTGCTGCATTTGTTCCTTATCAGTTTGCTGCAGTAATAAATGATTCAGATAGCTTAAATAAACTATCCAGATGCAAATCGGTTATTTTAGGTGGCGGCCCCTTGCCTGCATCATTGAAATCAAAAATATCGGGAATCTCTTTTCCGGTCTTTAATACCTATGGAATGACTGAAACATTGACTCATATTGCTTTGATGCGAATGAATGGGAGTGAAAAGGATCAGTATTTCAAAGTGATGCCTGGGATAGGGATACATATTGATTGTAATTCATGCCTTAAAATCAGTCCGGATATTTATCCCCGAAAATCAATATTCACACATGATATTGTTAAATTAATTGATGCAAATACTTTTGAATATATCGGCCGGGTTGACCATGTGATCAACAGCGGGGGAGTTAAAATTCATCCTGAAAAGATTACTGACCCAACCGGAGAAATCATCAACCACTTATTGGGAGAAACAGCGTTTTTTTATTATGGAGAGGAGGATGAAATTTTGGGACAAAGACTTGTCCTTTATTTGGAACATGCACCGGTTACGCCTATAACAGGAAAAATATTAAAAGAAACACTGATTAAAAAACTGTCAAAATATGAAGTCCCGAAAATGATCTATTATATACCTGGTTTTGAATATACCTCTATCGGAAAAATTGACCATAGAAAAACTGTGGAAAAAATGAAAAAAAACAGTCGTTAACCTTCTGTCAGTCCTTTACACGACTATATTTCAGAAAGCGTAACATCCAATCAGGCAGGGGAACTTCAGGTTTACGTTTTCGCATATCAAGATACCATCCCAGTTTCTTGACTAAAGGTAGTTTGTGTGTTTCAACGAATTCAATTAAGGTTCCGTCAGGATCTTCAATATAGGAGAAATGCCCGGCTGCTTCACCCATGTCGAAAGAAGAAGCACTGTCAACGGTAAAAGGATGACCGTATTTTTCGCATTGTTCTCTGAGCTTATCTATGCCGAATATGTCGAAGCAGAGATGAATAAAACCTAAGTCACCCCAAAAACGATCGGCATATATTTTTTTGGGTTCACGATCCAGCACCTGGAACAATTCAATGACAGAGGTACCAAAAAAGCGACTGAAACCTCCGACTCGCGGTTTCTCATGCCCAAGCAATACTCTTCGAAAAGCAGAGTTTCCTCCTGGTAATGGGGCTAGATCTTCAAAAGTCCCTGTAACATCATAAATGATTGTATTATAGTCAAGAATGCTTTTATAAAAATCAATGGATCTGTCCATGTCCTTGACGCCAATACTGACCCCGTAAACGGAGCCCGTAGGTTTATTTTTATAATTAAACCAGGTCTGGCTTTCCACTATTTCAAAAATATTATTAAAGGGATCTTTTAGAAAGAAATGCTGCCTGGCTTTTAAGGGATCTTTCATAACTTTTCCCAGTATATTGACATGGGTACTGTTTAGAAAATTAAACGCATTGGTCACCACTTTGCTTTTAATTTTTGTAGCGAAGATACCTAAGTCACCCAATAAGATTTCCTTGACAGGAGGTTCCGGTGTTCTTTCTGTATATTGCCAGATCTCAAATCCTCCGCCACCCTGCAGATTATAGGTTAATACAGCATGCCTTTCCTGGGGTTTGCCACCTGTGTATGGCAACATCAGTTTTGCAGTAGCTTTTTCTTCAAAAATTTTAATGTCAATGCCAAAATGCTGACGATACCATTTCCAAGCCTTATGCACATCAGAAACGCCTATTCCTACTTGTTGAATTCCACTTATTATCTTATTCTTTACCATATATAATTATTGTAAAAATACGTAATCAATACTTTATTTTGCTTGAATTTTTGATGCAGCAAAGTAAAACAATCCCGGAAAGAATCTTTTAAGATAAACCATATTTAATTCTTTCCCTCCTATTAATACTTCCTTTTTTCCTTTTCTTATTGCGTTAAGGTATTTCTTTGCACAGGACTCAGGACTAATTCCGTTTGCCTGTCCGGGGTCCATTTCCCCATGGCGTTTATCTTCGGAAATAAAGGCATTGAGTGATATATTGGTTCTAACACGACCGGGACACAGAATACTTACCTTGATGTTATGCTCTTTTAATTCAAATAGTAAGGTTTCGAAATATCCATGCAAGGCGTGTTTTGCCGAAGCATAAATGCTTCGAAGGGGAAATCCGAATTTTCCCGAAATACTGCTGGTAACTGCAATATTTCCACCTCCGTTTAGGATCATGGAGGGTAACATCTTCTGAGTGATTAAAACATGGCTGAAATAATTGATCTCCATTAGTTTTCTGATCATTTCCTCAGAAGTTTCCTTAGCAAGTGAACGCTGGCTGACACCACCATTATTGATCAGGATATCAATGCAGGTGAATTTTTCGATCACTTCATCGGTAGCCTTCAATACCTCTGCCCTGTCACCAAGATCAAACTTAATAAGAAAGCAGTATGCTCCAAACTTTTCGCATTTTATTTGAACCTTTTCCAGATCATCTTTGGGAGCTGAGGAAAGAATAAGACGTGCCCCTTTTTCAGCGAGTTGATAGGCGATCTGTTCGCCAATTCCTGATGAAGCTCCTGTAAGCCATACAGTTTTATTTTTAAAAAAATCAGCTTTCATTTGCGTTGTTTTTATAAATCAGTAAAGTGTCTCCCATAATGTCAAATTCCTGATGAGGAGGTACAGGGATCCGGGGAGCTTTAATGCCGTCTGAAAAAATACCGGATCCAATAAAAATGCGGGCTTCATCCCAATAGTCGTTTTCAATGAACGAACTCAATGTTTGAGCTCCTCCTTCTACAATCACAGAATAGATTTTTCGTTCGTACAATTTTTCCAGAAGCTGAGAAATTACATCTTTTAGGAAATTAATATAAATATAGTTAATGTTTTTTGAATCTGTTCCCACCTTCATCGTAAAGACAAGAGTAAGGGATTTCCCATCGAAAAGGTGAAAGGAATTTGGAAGTTTATTTTCCCGATCAAGTACGACACGCACAGGTTGTCCATAAGGGCTGTAACGATTTGTTAGTTTGGGATTATCAACCACTGCAGTTTTTGTCCCAACCAAAACGGCTTGTTCTTCTCCACGCCACTGATGGACAAGTAATCTTGAATAATGATTGCTGATCCATTTTGATCGGGATTCACTGTCAGCCATGAAACCGTCCGAAGTCATGGCATATTTCAGAATGATATAGGGCCGTTTCTTTTCAAAAAAGGTAAAGAATCGTATGTTTAAATTCCGGGTTTTCGTTTCGAGAATTCCTGTAATTACCCTTATTCCGGCATTTGTAAGCAGTTCAATGCCTTTGCCACCAACAAGCGGATTAGGATCAGAGGAAGCAATAATCACTTCCGAAATGCCGGATTCTATTATTAAATTGCTGCAAGGAGGAGTTTTCCCAAAATGAGAGCAGGGTTCAAGATTCACGTAAATGCTTGCATCTTTTAATAAATCTTTGTTTTTCACAGATTTAATTGCCTGTACTTCAGCATGTTCCTTTCCGAACTCCCGATGAAACCCTTCTCCAATTATCGTATCGTTTTTAACGATCACCGCACCAACCAAAGGATTTGGAAATGCGTTTGGATGACCATTTTTTGCCAGTTCCAAACAACGATTTATATATATTTCATGACTGGTCAAAACGAATAAAATACCTTTGCAGCTTAAAAATCAAAAACATTTGATCAGCAAATTTACATTTTTTAGGAAGAAACTAATCTGCAACTATAAGCCTGAAGAAGCCGAAAAACTGGTATATATTCTTTTTGAGGATTTACTTGGCATAAAAAGAAATGAGATTTTTATCAGAGATGAAGAATTAACTGCCGAACAAATACGAATCATTAATGAAGCAACAGACCTTCTTCTTAAAAATATGCCCATTCAATATATAACCCATAACGCTTTTTTCTACGATCGCTCTTACTATGTGGATGAACATGTGCTAATACCGAGACAGGAAACCGAAGAACTTGTTAAAATAATTTGCGATGAATATATGAATAAATCCCCAAGAATATTGGATATTGGAACAGGATGCGGATGTATTGCTATTTCGTTGAAAGCAAATATTCCGGCATCAGAAGTGACTGCTGTTGATATACATACAAGTGTATTAAAAGTAGCTGAGAAAAATGCAGGGCAAATGGCAATTAAGTTTCAGAAACTCAATATCCTTTCGGAAAAATCATGGAAAGCGATTGCCGGGCAGTACCATATCATAGTAAGTAATCCTCCTTACATTCCTGAATCAGAAAAAGTGTCAATGGATAAGAATGTGATTGAATATGAACCACATTCCGCTTTATTTGTCCCGGATAATGATAGCTTATTGTTTTACAGAAAGATTGCTGATTTCGGCCTTGATCGTTTAATATCAAACGGGCAACTTTTTTTCGAAATACATGAAAAGAAATCTAAAGAAATCAGGGAGCTACTTGAAGATTATAAGTATGAGAATGTAATTATTTACAAAGATATAAATGGTAATGACCGAATGGTAAGTGCAAAAAGGCTTTAATTATTTTGCTTTGGTTTGATGTGCTACCGATGAGATGGCATTGCGAATTTCTTCAGGATCACCCAAATAGTAATGACGCAAAGGATGCAATTTGTCGTCCAATTCGTAAACAAGAGGAATACCGGTTGGTATATTGAGATCCATGATCTCATGGTCGCTCATTATATCAAGTGTTTTTACAATAGCTCTGAGGCTATTGCCGTGTGCAGCGATAATAAGTTTTTTGCCTTCCTTTAAATCTGACATAATATCCTCCTTCCATAAAGGCATCAATCGCGTAATGGTATCTTTCAAGGATTCAGTAAGTGGTATTTCACCCTCATTAAGGTCTTTATACCTTGGATCATTGCCTGCATATCTTTCGTCAGATTTTTCCTGTGCCGGAGGTTGAATATCAAATCCTCTTCTCCATTTATGTACCTGTTCTTCTCCGTGAATCTTAACCATTTCCACTTTGTTTAAGCCTTGAAGTGCACCATAATGCCGCTCATTCAATCTCCAGGATCTCTGTACCGGAAGCCACATCAGATCCATTTCATCCAGAACAATCCAGAGGGTCCTGATAGCCCTTTTCAGCACTGATGTATAGGCTTTGTCAAAAGAAAAATTACTTTCATTAAGCACATTTGCTGCCTTTTTGGCCTCGAAAATTCCTTTCTCCGAGAGATCAATATCTTTCCAGCCTGTAAAACGATTCTCCATATTCCACAGGCTTTCGCCATGACGCAATAAAACAAGTTTTATCATGCTATTACTAAGTTAATGGTTATATCCGGGACAAATTAATATTCATCTTCATTAAAGAAGAATTCGTCATGAGTGGGGTAATCAGGCCATATTTCGTCTATGCCTTCGAAAGGATCACCATCATCTTCAAGCTCTTGTAAATTCTCAACCAGTTCCAATGGCGCACCTGTACGGATAGCATAGTCAATCAACTCATCTTTTGTTGCTGGCCATGGGGCGTCTATTAAATATGATGCTAATTCAAGTGTCCAATACATTATAATAGCCTTTTAATTTTTGCGCAAATATAATATTTTATTAATAAGAAAAAATTTTAATTCCATTGGTCAAAAAAATGTTGTAAGATAAAGAAAATGTTTCAGTTATAAAATCCTTAAGTTTAAAAAGCAATTGTTCTTTTTTAAGAGTATATTCGTAAATATGCTATTTTTAAACGACTACAAAATAAAAGTAATCTGTATAATAATTGGTTAACGGATATTTGTACTGCTTTTTCATTTCAGTTTAAAGGGGTGAAACAGCAAAATATGGCAGATAAAAACTTTATTGACCGGATAAAAATTTATTGCAGGTCTGGAAACGGAGGCCCCGGCCTAGTGCATTTCCACCGGGATAAATTTACAAGAAAAGGGGGCCCTGATGGTGGAGATGGCGGACATGGGGGGCATATCATTCTGAGAGGCAACAAAAATTTATGGACACTCTTGCATTTGCGGTACATGAAGCATGTTATTGCCGAAAATGGAGAAGGAGGAGGCTCAGTAAATAAAACAGGAAAAGATGGCAAGGATGTGATCGTGGAAGTTCCATTGGGAACCATTGTTAAAAACGATGAGGATGATGAATTACTCTTTGAAATAACTGAAGATGGAGAGGAAAAAATATTGTTGGAAGGAGGAATGGGTGGTTTGGGAAACTGGCAATTTCGTTCATCAACAAATCAGGTACCCCAATACGCACAACCTGGAATTCCCGGTAAGGAAGAAATAAAAATACTGGAACTGAAAATATTGGCTGATGTGGGATTGGTGGGTTTCCCTAATGTGGGAAAATCAACTTTACTATCAGTGATTTCTGCAGCAAAACCTAAAATTGCAGATTATGCGTTTACTACCTTGGTACCAAATATAGGCGTGGTTCAATACCGAGATAATCGTTCCTTTGTAGTAGCTGATATCCCGGGAATCATCAAGGGAGCCCACGAAGGGAAAGGTTTAGGTATGCAGTTTTTGCGGCATATTGAACGCAATTCCATTTTGCTTTTTTTAGCCAGTGCCGAGAATTTAAATATTAAAGAACAGTATGCTGTTTTGCTTGAAGAATTAAGAAATTACAATGCTTCCCTGATGATTAAGGAACGAATTCTAGTCATTACTAAAAGTGACCTGCTTGATGCAGAATTGATACAGGAACTTTCTTTGGATTTGCCGAAAATACCCTTTGTCTTTATTTCTTCAGTTAGTGGGTTTGGTATTGAGAGGTTAAAAGATATGGTGTGGGAAACATTAAACAAGTCAGCCTTCGATTATTGACAGGGAGACACATTGCCATAAACAACGAAATGATTATTTAAGAGGTTTTCCTTATTGTATTGCAGTTTTTTCTTATGCTGGAAATCAATGACACTACCTCCACTTTCTTCAACAATGATCTGTGCTGCAGCAGTATCCCATTCCATTGTAGGCCCAAGCCTGGGGTAAATATGAGCCTTCCCCTCAGCAACAAGTATCAATTTCATTGAACTGCCCATGGAAACTATTTTGGCTTCCCGGAACTGTTTTATAAAGCTTAAAGTCTCTTCGTTCATGTGTGATCGGGAAGCGACAATGTTCAAATTGTCATCATTGATACAAAATGATTTTGCTGAAATTTTCATTTTTTCTCCATCCGGATTAATGCAATATGCTCCGCTACCCTTTACTGCGTAATAGGTTATTTGGAGAACAGGTAAATGGACGATACCTATAACCGGTTTGTTTTTGTTAATCAAAGCAATGTTTACCGTATACTCGCCATTTCTTTTTATAAATTCCTTTGTCCCGTCAAGAGGGTCAATTAACCAAAAAAATTGATAATCTTTACGAATACAATAGGGTATTTCTTTGTTTTCCTCAGAAATAATGGGAATATCGGGAAAGAGTTCAGTAAGCAAATTACAGATCAGGGCGTTTGATCGTTTATCTGCCAAAGTAAGAGGCGAGGAATCCGATTTAAAAGAAACGTCCCAACCTGAGATTCCTGCATTGTAAACCTTTAAGATTTCGGTACCTGCAGCATGAGCAATCTTGATTATGTCATTAATGTTTATATTTGCCACATCATTCATGAATGCAATTTATTGATTTGGATGCGAAAATAAGTTAATTTTCAGAAGTTGGATACAAATATATTTCCCATATTCGGACAGATTGTCAACAGGGAGGAAAAAGAAAAGCTGATAAAACAAAGAGCCATGGTTTTTTGGTTCACAGGCTTGTCGGGATCAGGAAAAAGTACCCTTGCCAAAGGTTTGGAGCGAAAGCTTTACCACAAGGGATATATTACCAAACTTCTTGACGGAGATAATATGAGGCATGGATTGAACCAGAACCTTTCTTTTACCCAGGAAGACCGTGCAGAAAATATTCGAAGAGTGGCAGAAGTTTGCAAACTTTTTGTTGAATGCGGAATAATAACCATTTGCAGTTTTATCAGTCCGACTGAAGAAATGCGACAAAAAGCAAGAGAAATTATAGGACCTGAAAATTTTTACGAGATTTATGTACAATGTTCCCTTGAAGTTTGCATGAAGAGAGATCCAAAAGGATTATATCGCAAAGTAAGGGATGGTTCTATAAGTAATTTTACAGGAGTGCATAATATTTATGAGGAACCTTTGCATCCTAATTTTATCATACGCACCGATAACAAAACGGTACGCAGGTCAATCAGACGGTGTTATCGTGATGTGATCACTCTTATCAAATACTAAACATGAATTATACACTTTCACATTTAGATCACCTTGAAGCAGAGGCTTCCTTTGTTATACGGGAAGCAGCAAGCCAATTTGAAAAGCCGATGATTTTATTCTCAGGAGGAAAAGATTCCATGGTTTTATTGCATATTGCCTGGAAATCCTTTCTACCGGCCCGAATCCCATTCCCAATCGTGCATATTGATACAGGGCATAATTTTCAGGAAACACTTGATTACAGGGATCAAATGGCTGAAAAGTATCAGGTTCAGCTGATTGTTGGCTATGTTCAGGAAAGTATAGATAAGGGAAGGGTAAAAGAGGAAACGGGAATCAATTCGAGCCGGAATTGGTTGCAGTCTGTTACTTTGCTGGATACTATCGAAAAAAATAAATTTGATTGTGCCATGGGGGGAGGACGCAGGGATGAAGAAAAAGCACGGGCAAAGGAAAGATTTTTTTCACATAGAAATGAATTTGGGGAATGGGATCCTAAAAATCAACGTCCTGAGCTCTGGAATATTTTTAACGGAAAGAAAAATTACGGAGAACACTTCAGGGTTTTTCCTCTGAGCAACTGGACAGAAATGGATATCTGGCAATACATCAAAGCAGAAAATATTGAAATGCCTTGCCTGTATTTTAGTCATTCGCGGAGAGTCTTTAACAGGGACGGTGTTTGGCTTGCCGAATCTCCTTATAATCCTATGAAACCTGCGGAACTGGTTGAAGATAAAAAGGTGCGTTTTCGCACCATAGGGGATATTACCTGTACCGGAGCCATTGAATCTGAAGTAAACAATCTGGATGATATTATTGCAGAAGTTGCTTCATTCAGGGTAACTGAAAGAGCAGGAAGGCATGACGACAAAAGAACGGATACGGCTATGGAAGACCGTAAAAAAGAAGGATATTTTTAATTTTTACAAACATGATGGATTTATTGAGATTGGTGACAGCCGGAAGCGTGGATGATGGGAAAAGCACCCTGATCGGAAGGCTGTTGTTTGATACAAAGACGATTTTTAAAGATCAACTTGAAGCCGTGGAACAAACAAGTAAAATCAGAGGAGAAGATTTCGTAAATCTTGCTTTGCTGACCGATGGCCTACGTTCCGAACGCGAACAGGGAATTACTATTGATGTTGCCTATCGCTATTTCGCCACACCAAACAGAAAATTTATTCTTGCAGATACCCCCGGACATATTCAGTATACCAGAAACATGGTAACAGGAGCATCAAATTCCAACTTGTCCATTATATTGATTGATGCCAGAAATGGAGTACTTGAACAGACCAGGAGGCACACCTTTATTTCGGCTCTTTTAGGGATCAAGCACCTGATTGTTTGCATTAATAAAATGGATTTGGTGAATTTTGATCAACATATATACAAGCAGATTGTCGAAGATTTTAAATCTTTTTCAACCAAAATTGATGTTCCTGATATTCGTTTTATACCAATCAGTGCCAAAATGGGTGATAATGTAGTGGACCGTTCTAAAAATATGGACTGGTACCAAGGGCCCACATTGCTTTTTGCCCTTGAAAACATCATTGTGGAAAGCGATTATGAAAAGGTTAGCTGCCGTTTTCCGGTTCAGTATGTCATTCGTCCTATGCGTGATGATTTTCATGATTACCGGGCTTATGCAGGAAGGGTTTCGGGAGGTATTTTTAAAAAAGGAGATGAAATTCTTGTGCTTCCATCCGGATTTAAATCCAGAATTACTAAAATTGAAATGCTCGGCAAAGAGGTGGATACCGCTTTTCCCCCAATGAGCGTAGCCATCAGTATTGAAAATGATATTGACATCAGCAGGGGCGATATGATTGTCAAGGAATATAGCCAACCGGAAATTGGACAGGAAATTGATCTGATGATCTGTTGGTTTTATGATTCCAAACTTGAAGTTGGAAGTAAGTATCTGTTAAAGCACACCTCAAAAGATGTGCGTTGCATTATTAAAGACATCCGGTATAAAATTGACATCAATACCCTTCACCGTATTCAGGATGATAAAGTTATCGGAATAAATGATATAGGAAGAATTCAGGTGAGAACTTCAAGCCCCTTGTTTTATGACACCTACAAGAAAAATAAAATAACGGGAAGTGTGATCATTATTGATGAAAAAACGAACAATACAGTTGGTGCAGGTATGATCCTTTAGAACTTGATTGGATATGCAAAGTAATTTAGTTATTTACAATTCTTTTACAAGAAAAAAAGAAGTTTTTGAACCTCTCAACCCGCCACATGTCGGGATTTATGTTTGCGGACCAACAGTTTATGGTGATCCCCATCTGGGACATGCCAGAGCTGCCATTAATTTTGACATCTTATACCGTTACTTGATCCATCTCGGATACAAGGTACGTTATGTCAGAAACATTACCGATGTCGGGCATCTGGAAAATGATGCGGATGAAGGGGAAGACAAAATAGCAAAAAAGGCACGTCTCGAGCAACTTGAACCTATGGAGGTAGTGCAGCACTACACAAACAGGTATCATGAATCTGTCAACTTATTGAATTGCCTTCCTCCTTCAATTGAGCCTCATGCTTCCGGACATATCATAGAGCAAATTGAATTGATACAAAAAATTCTGTATAGCGGATATGCTTATCTGACTGAAGAAAATATTTATTTTGATTTGCTGAAATATGCACAGGATTTTAACTACGGGCAATTGTCCGGAAAAGTCATTGATGATCTGATCAACAATAGCCGCGAACTTAAAGGTCAGGGTGACAAAAAAAATCCGGTTGATTTTGCCTTGTGGAAAAAAGCCGGCAAAGAACATATTATGAAGTGGATATCCCCTTGGAATAAGGGCTTTCCGGGATGGCACCTTGAATGTTCAGCTATGGGAGCTAAATACCTGGGAGTCCCTTTTGATATTCACGGAGGAGGTTTAGACCTGATGTTTCCTCATCATGAGTCAGAAATTGCGCAATCAAATGCTGCCTTTGGTCAAAATCCCTGCAAATACTGGATTCACAACAATCTCATTACAATAAACGGGCAGAAAATGTCCAAGTCGCTGGGCAATTTTATTACGCTTGAAGAAATTTTTCAGGGGAAACATGAACTACTTAGTTCGAAATATCATCCCATGGTGGTCCGATTTTTTATTTTGCAGGCACATTATCGCAGCAATATTGATTTTTCAAATGAAGCCTTGATTTCTTCTGAAAAAGGGCTGGAACGTCTGATGGCGGCATATACACGACTCGAAACCATTGTTTCCGGAGAATCTTCCACCTTGAATATTAATGCCTGGTCGGATCGTTGTTTTTCCATGCTCAATGATGACCTGAATACAGCACGTTTGATCGCAGAATTGTTTGAAGCGGTAAGAATGATCAACCTTCTTTATGATAAAAAGGAATTCTTGAATGAAGAGGATCTAAGGTTTTTTAAAATGAGAATGCATCATTTTGTGGAAGATATTTTGGGCTTGAAACCGCAGGAAGAACAAGTCCATGCTCAAATTGAGGGATTTATTCACCTTTTACTTGACTTAAGGAAAAAATCTCGGGAAAACAAAGATTGGGAAACTTCAGACCTGATCAGAGACCGCCTGAAGGAACTTGGTATTCAGGTTAAGGATGGCAAGGATGGTGTAAACTGGGAATGGCTTTGATATCAGAAGTTTGGTCTAAGCTGAAAATCTTTATAATAATTGTCAATATACTTCACTGTTTCTTCGACTGTGTCAGTCACGTGAAAAATATTCAAATCCTCAGAAGCAATATTGTTTTCCATCTCCAACATGCTTTCTTTTAACCATTTAATAAGACCTTGCCAATATGCAGACCCAAATAGCACCACAGGAAAAGCATGTGTTTTTTGAGTCTGGATCAGAGTTATTGCTTCAAAGAACTCATCCATGGTGCCAAATCCGCCAGGCATAACTACAAATCCTTGGGCATATTTTACAAACATTACTTTGCGAACAAAGAAATAATCAAAATTAATCAGTTTGTCTTTATCAATAAACTGGTTGAATTCCTGTTCATGAGGCAGTATAATGTTTAAACCAACAGATTTGCCTCCACCTCTTTGAGCGCCAAAATTAGCAGCTTCCATGATGCCCGGGCCTCCTCCGGTAATAATTCCGAAACCTAGTTGGGTGAGCTTTTCAGCAATCTCAATAGCGTATTGGTAATACTTATTTTCGGGCTTTGTTCTGGCAGAACCGAAAATGGAAACACATGGGCCTATTCGGTTGAGTATCTCAAAGCCTTTAACAAATTCACCCATGATTTTAAACAGCGACCATGAAGATTCTGCCTCAATTTCCGTCCATGTTTTGTTTGAGGCTAATATCTGATTATTCATATCTGGTTCTTTCTCAAATTATACTTTTCGATAAGATTTTGCAAATTCGCTTTCCCTACAAGGATTTCATCAGCAACTTTACCAAGGTCCCATTGAAATAAGTTAAGTTTTTCTTTGAGAAAAACCATCTCAGCCTGTTCTTTGAACTCATCCAATGTCCTGAACCTTGAGATATCGAGTTCTTTTGTGATATCATGACGGCTTAAAGGTTTTCCGTATAAACGAACATCATTGGCATTGATTACTTTTTCGCATAGAATAGCCATACGTTCGATAGCATTGTGTAGTTCTCTGACATTACCGGTCCAGTGTATTTTTTTTAACTCTTCAAAAGCTCCGGAATCAAATTCTTTTGGCGTTATACCGTTTTCCTGGCATATTTCATTTAAAAATCGTTCAGCAAGCAGAGGAATATCATCAGTGCGTTCGTTCAGTGTCGGAACTTTAATGATAATAACACTAAGTCTGTGGTAAAGGTCTTCGCGAAAGGTTCCTTTTTCGATTTCTTTTAACAAGTCCTTATTCGTTGCAGCAATTACCCGTGGATTAACATTTATTGCCTTCTCGCCACCTACCCGGGTGATTATTTTTTCCTGAAGTGCTCTTAAAACTTTTGCTTGTGCTGATAAACTCATGTCTCCAATTTCGTCTAAAAACAGGGTGCCTTCGTTGGCGAGTTCAAATTTCCCGATACGCTGCTTTATAGCTGATGTAAACGATCCTTTTTCATGGCCAAATAATTCGCTTTCAATGAGCTCTGAAGGTATAGCTGCACAATTTACTTCCACCAGTAATCCTCCCGACCGGTTGCTTTTTTCATGAATCCATCGTGCCACCAACTCTTTTCCGGTTCCGTTACCTCCGGTAATCAGAATACGCGCTTCGGTTTGAGCCACTTTGTCAATGGTTTCCTTGATTTCTTTAATTGCCAGCGACTCTCCGATAATATCGCGGGTCTTGCTTATCTTTCGTTTTAATGATTTGGTTTCCTGGACTAATTCCGTTTTATCAATTGCGTTTCGAACATGCAGCAAGAGCTGGTTCAAATCAGGAGGCTTGGTTATAAAAGCAAAGGCTCCTTTTCTGGTCGCTTCAATGGCAATTTCGACTGTACCATGGCCTGAAATCATGATGAAAGGAATTTCCGGATTGAAAGCCATTGACTGTTCCAGCACTTCAATCCCATCCATTTTTGGCATCTTTATATCGCACAAAACAACATCATACTTCTTTTGCTTTATTTTTTCAAGTGCAGACAGTCCGTCTGATGATTCGTCTATTTTATATCCTTCGTATTCAAGTATATCTTTTAATGTTTCTCTGATGACTTTTTCGTCATCCACAATTAGTATTTCCGGCATTCTTCTGATTTTTCAGGTTTAATTTGAACATTCTTTGTTTGCAAAGGTAAATACAAAAAATGCATTCTTATCGTGTAGTATGGTATTTTATATTGTGATGGACTTTGAACTGCAATTAATTGGAAGTGAATAATTTCAGAACTTGTTCATCTTCCATAACATTTCCTTCAATATCCATGTACCAAAACTGAAGAAATCCTTCTTTCATGCCGCTTACATAATATATCTCGCAATGGTCTATTGTTTTTTTTAATATCGAAAGAGAGTCGAGATCACTATACTTTTTCAAGGATTGAACGATTTTGGAAGGAGTTTCAAAGACAGAACATTTTGTTTCACTGTACAACAGCAATCCGTCTTTTTGAAAGTAGGCGCTGTAAGCTTTATCATCAACATAAAAATCAGCTCTGAAAATTGCTCCCGACCTTTTCCAGTGTATATTTTCAGCGGTCAGATACGCTTCTCTGAGATTATTAAAAGCAAGATTTAAATCATCCTTTTCAATATATCCTTTTCGATCGAAATACAAAGTTATCAGTAAACTATCATTTGTGATTTCTGCGGAAATGAAATCCGATTCATTGGTCAACAGATTATAATACTGAACTTTACTATAACCATAAAACAGATGAATATACTCTTCAGCTATTGAAGGAACATCAGCAACATTAAAATTGTACTTGCTTTCAATCCATTTGCCATCCTTGGTAAAACGTGCTGACCATGTATTATCACGTAAATTAAAAACAGCAACCCAAATTTGATCGTTTTCGTGTGACCATTTAGGATCAGCATCAGGATATAGTGATTCAAATTTATCAATAACCTCAGCCGGTACCTTTGACTTTTTGCAGGATAAGAGAAACACAGACGACAGAATAAAAAGTAAAATAGGTAAAAATATGCTTCGTGTTGCTGATTTTGTCAAAATAGAATTCCTTCTCATGCTGTTTATTAAGACAAATTTAAGCATTGATAATTCTTTGTAGAAATTCTTTATTCACATACATTTTAATTGGTCTTTTAATAACTTTGCCTTGTTCATTATTTCATGAAATACAATTATGGAAACGATCTCGACTACTCAACTTCAACTTGCATTTGATTTTGTTCAGCATACTTCCAGGAATGTTTTTCTGACAGGGTCTGCTGGAACAGGAAAAACGACTTTTCTCAAAACATTGAAAGAAAGCGGAATCAAACGCATGGCCATTGTTGCACCTACAGGAGTTGCTGCAATAAATGCCGGAGGAGTGACCATTCATTCTTTTTTTCAAATGCCTTTTGGTCCTATAATTCCATTTGGGATAAATACTGGAAAAAATCAGGATGCATATAATGCAAGCAGGATCAGCCTTCAGATAAAAAAATTTAATCGTGAAAAAATTAGGCTTATTCGTAGTCTTGATCTCCTTGTCATTGATGAAATAAGCATGGTACGTGCTGATTTACTGGATGGGATAGATGAGGTTTTAAGGCGCTTTCGGTATAAAGAAAAGCCCTTTGGAGGGCTTCAGCTCCTGATGATTGGAGATATGCATCAATTGGCACCCATTGTAAAGGACGATGAATGGGAAATCCTGAAATCCTATTACGATAATTTGTTTTTTTTCAGTAGTCATGCACTGAAATTGACAAATTATGTAAGCATTGAGCTGAAGCAGGTTTTCCGACAAAATGATGCTGATTTTATTGAAATGTTAAACAAGGTACGTCAAAACAGGCTCGACCAAAAAACACTGGAGAAACTCAACAGCAGATATATTCCGGAATTTGTAAAAGACGTCAAAGACGGGTATATTATTTTAACAACACACAATGCCAAAGCCAAAGATATAAACGAGCAAAAATTACAAAACTTGAAAAAAAAATCTCATTTTTTCTATGCTATTGTGGATGGGGAATTTCCCGAATATGCTTACCCAACTGAATATGAACTTGAGTTAAAAGCTGGTGCACAAGTTATGTTCGTCAAAAATGACATATCCACGGATAAGCTTTTTTATAATGGAAAAATTGGACAGGTTATGTCCTTTGAAGAGAACTCTATAATTGTTCAATGTCCTGATGACGATTATCCGATTGAGGTTGGACTTTTAAAATGGGAAAATATTCGATATGACATTGATCATACCACAAAAGAGATAAAGGAGGACGTCATAGGGACATTTATTCAGTATCCTTTGAAATTGGCTTGGGCAATAACCGTTCATAAAAGTCAGGGATTGACTTTTGATAAAGCGATAATTGATGTGAAAGCGGCTTTTGCATACGGTCAGGTTTATGTTGCCTTAAGTCGTTGCAGAACGCTTGATGGTCTGGTGTTAAGCTCTCCATTGGTATATGGAAATATTAAAATGAATTATCAGATCACGGAATTCGCCCGTGAAACGGAACGAAACCAGCCGCAAATGCAAGAGTTGAAGCAATCAAAAGACGAATATTTTGAAATGCTTGTCAAGGATCTTTTTGAGTTCAGTTCCATAGAACATAAAATAAGGTATTTGAGTAAAACACTGAAAGAAAATGCTTCGGTTATTAATGCCTCTCTAATTTCAAATATTGAATCTGTATTGGAAAAGATGAATAAAGAAATAACCATGGTTGGGGAAAAATTTGGTTTGAAGATAAAGGAGTATATGCAACTTGGTGAAGATGAGAAGATCATGGCGACCATGCAGGAGAGAATTCGAAAAGCCTCGGAGTACTTTGATGGGAAAATATCCTCTTTACTGATCAGTGCATTTTTACCTTCGTTTTTTGAAGCGGATAGCAAGGAGCTTCGAAAAGTATTATTGGAACAGGTAAAACAAATAAATGAAGATATTTATGTCAGGCAGCAATGTTTAAAATCTTGTTTTAGTGGGTTTGATGTAAAAAGGCATTTGGATGTCAGAGCAAAAGCCGCTCTTTCTGTGCGAATGCCTCAAATGACTGATTCTTATGAGAAAAGTTCAGCAGAAAATGTGAAGTATCCTGCTTTATTTGACAAAATTAGAACATGGCGAAATGCAGTTTCAAAGGATGAAGGGGTGAAACCCTACAATGTGCTAAGGCAAAAAACTTTGATTGAACTGGCAAATAATCCCCCGTTAGAATTCAATACGATAAAGAAACTGAAAGGTTTTGGTTCAAAAAGAAGGAAAAAATCATTAGAAGAAGTATATGAATTAATACTTGCCTTTATGCAGGAATACGAATGAAATAAATTCAGTAAATGTTTTATTGAATGCAGACCACATGTACCTGTGTGGTAGTTCCTTTGACAGCAAAGGCTTCATCAACGCCAATCCAAACTCCTTGTGCATTACTATAACTTGCCCTGATGTAATATTTTTGATAGGGCAGGTTTTTAAATAATGCACCATCTTCGGTAATATTTACTGTTGGTGTCATATTGGTTTGATAGACATTGTCATTGGTTCTGTCGTCAAGAGTAAGGAAAAGTTCAACCTTGGCACCCCCTATATATACTCCTGCCACAGTACTTTGACGGACAAAAATTTCCAGATTCCCATTTGTTGTAGGTCCGGTATTTTTATCAGGAAGAATAATGGTGGGATTATCTTGCTTGCACGAATTAAAGGAGAGCACTATAATTCCAATAAAGAACAGACTTAAAATCACTCTGAGCTTTGCCATATATTTATTTTTTAAAGAATCAAAGATAATACAAAAAAAATATCTACATCTTTTTTTTAAAATAAAAAGGGAGCATAGAAAATGCTCCCTTTAAAAAAGTTTATTGGCTCAGTTTACCTTAAAACGCACATCACCTTTTTCAAAGAAGTCAACAATTTGATTGGCAGCCGCTAATCCAGCGTTGATATTTGCTTCTTCGGTTTGTGCACCCATTTTTTTAGGAGTACAGTAAAACCGTCCGGGAAATTGTTCTTTTAATTCATTCATGCAAGCCGGTTCAATATCGGAAATATATCCAAAATCTTTTCGTGCAGCAAATACTTTCAGCAT
>Ga0265297_10004530_pt1 | contig 22554 bp, 24 predicted proteins | sample Munlanlwell13791_FD_192502 | JGI IMG/M metagenome (GOLD analysis project Ga0265297, IMG submission 192502) | Leachate microbial communities from a municipal landfill in Southern Ontario, Canada - Leachate well 137-91 | ecosystem: Engineered > Solid waste > Landfill > Unclassified | place... | reverse complement strand
TATGATCTCGGTTATGTCGATCTGGAGGAACGGACACTGCAACCTTTAGTCAACCCCTTCGGCCCTAAAGTGTTACCTATGTCTTAGGTACATTCTGTTACCTATGTGTCCGGAACGTACCCTTTTTATAATGGTGCTGCCGATAGGAATTGAACCTACGACCCCGTCCTTACCAAGGACGTGCTCTACCCCTGAGCTACGGCAGCAAGAAGGCCTTATTCTGTATGGGTGCGCTATTAAGGCGGGTTTTGTGCCATAGTCGCGCGCTGGACGCAAGAACCAGTTAATAGTTGCGCAATCAAAGCCTTCGTTCAGTGTTCAAAAGACAATAAATCGCACCAAATGCCGGTATTTACGCGCGCCCAACTTTAACCGGAACCGCGTTGATGGACTGCAACCCCAAAACAAGAAACCCGGCGATAAGGAAAGGACATACGGCAAAGCCAGACAGATTAAGGCCGGTACAATAAAGCGGAGCGAGACACAGAGCGACAATCAAAACAATTTTCGGAAGAGTGAGCGGGGGCCTTTGCGAAACGGCAAAATAAGAAACAATCGCGCCGCTCAAAAGCGTCAAGTCGTAATTGTGGGCATAGGGAGACGCCAAAAAAACCGCCGTTAAGACAATCATTGTGCGCAGCTCGGAAGGCACGTTCCGGCGGCAGGCATAAATCGTCGCCCCCGCTGCTATCAACGCCGAGACAATGGACAATCCATAAGCAAGAGGCAAATCCCCGCCCCACCGGCGCACCGAGGCGAACAGCGTAATGAAAGAAGAATTCATAATATTTTTGTCGGCCGCAGGCGATACCTCGAACAACGCTGTTTGGTAGGGAATCGCTTCGCGGAAATAGGCCGCCCAAGGCGCCGTTCCGAACAATAAAAGACTTAATCCCACAAGAGCCGCCGAAGTCAGCAAGGCAGAGGCAAGAACGCGCCAACGTTTTTCCATAAGAATGACGATGGGGAGAAGCAACATAAGCTGCGGCTTGAATGTAAGAAACCCAAAAGCCACCCCCGCCAACGCTGGCCGCTTTTCAATCAGCCGCAATCCCCCAACCAGACAGGCGGCGGTTAAAAATCCGTTTTGGCCGTAAAAAACATTGATAAAGCTCGCGGGTGCCAACGCCAGAACGGCAGTCAGCTTCCAAGGCTGATCCCGCCGATAAGCAATCGCAAAAGCATATAAGGAAAACGTCAGAACCGTCCACAATCCGAAAGCGACGGAATAGGGCAGGAACCCGAACCAGGATATCAAAGGCAAAAGATGCGGAGGATACGACCAATTGTTTTTGTACACAGGCAAGTACCCGATCATCGCCTTTTGCGCCTGATAAAAAGCTTCCTGATTGAACAGAATTGCGACCTGATGATCAAGCGCCAATCGCGCGGCGGACCAATAATTTAGAAAATCCGTATTGCTGGGCCAAAAGTCGGCGGCCATCGGTCGCGCATGCGGCAAAAAAGGAAAGAACAAATCGGCAAGAACGATTAAATAAACCAGCCCCAAAGGAATCCCGAAACTAAAGAGAATCGGAAACACATACGGCGGCCAGCCTTTAGAAGCCCGTGCGGTGCTGGGATCGGAAATCATGAAAGAGCCGGTCGTTACAGGTGTTCCAAATAGTTTTTATGCATAACCCCCCCCACCTCGTCATTCCGCAAAATTTTCTCTTCGCAAGGCGAAAGAAAATTTATGCGGAATCCGATTTGGTTTTCTCTCTTGAATGCACAAAACCTAATGAAACGACAATATGAAAAAAACTACGCCACTATTTTGGCGAACAGCTTGTTCCAGTCGCTCGTCGGCAAAGCGGCAAAGGGGCCGTGCTCCGAACGCCAGAAGCCCACAATCCTCGGAAAGACATCGGTGTCATGGCCGTGCTGGCGAACGATGTGCTTGTCTAGGGGCAGAAGGCGAATACCGTCAAGCTTGCCGACGGCGTCCTTACGCTCTTTGTCCGTCAGGTGTTCTTGCAAAACGGACGTGAGAAGAAGCGGATCGTCGCTGCCCAAGCGTTTCTTGGCGTCGGTTCTGCGCGCCATTAAGGCGTCCAGCGCGCGGTTGGCGGCAGCGGCCAGCTCGCTGGATTCGTCAGCGCGGGCGATATAAATGGCGCGCGTAATGTGATTAAGCTCGGCTTGGGTAATTTCGGGCAGCCAGATTAAAACGCCGCTGCCCATAATGCCGGCGCGCTCCAGAAACAAAACCTGTTCGCAAAAAGTGCAAACGGTTACGGAAGAGCCTTCAAAGGGGACAACGCGTTGATATTGGGTTGAGCGAAAACCGCAGAAACGACAGGTGAAGTCGTCGCGGGCTAAAACTTTTTCAGTTTCTGTTTTTGACGAAGGCTTAAAGCCTCCGCTCTCGGCGCCGGACAAATGCCCGACGCCGAGAGTAAGGGAGAGAAAAGACAAATTCCTACCGTGTTAGAAGCCGCCAATATCTCCGAAGGTATTAGTTCCGCCGCCAAGAGTAGCGGTGCCCGTTTGCATGACCATGTTGACGAGGTACGGAGCCGCAAGGAACGCAGCGCCGGCGCCAAGTCTGCCGAGGGCATGCGACAGCGGAACGCTCGTGGGATTGTCGGCATGCTTCTTAGCTTGAGCGATGCCGGCGACCGCCATAACGGTGCCGATGGCGTACGAAATATAGCTGACGATGGTAATAAAGGGACCGGCAACTTCCGCATCCGCTCTACCCGTGGCCGCAGACAACTGCGCCAAGGCATCGGCCGGAACGACAGCGGCAAAAGCTGCCGCGACCACAAGGCCGGTTACCACATCGTTGATAAGTTCTTTTTTCATCTTCGCATTCATAGTCTCTTCTCCTCTGCAGGGTTAAGTTACCTTGTTAAAATTTCACTGTATTTCACATTAAAGTTAAGCTGTGTTCCTTAACGGCAGCTTAATTTAAGCGCTTCTAATTCCGCATGATATTCCTAGTTTTCTCCTTCTGACAAGTCCCCGTTTAGTTTCAAATAAGTCTGGTTTAATTAAACAAATTAATCCCGAAGGTTTTATCCATAATGCGCAAAAACCCGAAGATGTTGATGGCCAAGACGCCGCCCAGAATATGCGTAAGCCCTTGTGCTAAAGACACATTTCCGCTGCCCTCGACGACCTTTTTCAAAATCAACCACCCGCGCACGAAAGCGATGGCGCCGATGACCTGAACGAAAGTCAAAGCGGAATTAACCGCCATTATAAACTTCTCTGAAACGCCGTCTCCGCCGATAAGGGCGCCAAGCTTGTCCCACTGCAGAGTGTCCGATTTTGAAATTTCCTCGGTGCCAAAGACCGTATGCACCATCATGGGAAGCATCTCGCCGATGGTCATCAAAATAGCGCCAAACCCCAAATTGGTAAGAATGCTATGCATCGAATATGTTTTAGGGTCGGTGCCGTACTTCGATGCTTTGATGAGCCCGTTCACGATCATAAACAAACCGGCAAGAATGGCGACAAGCGACGCAACGTTCGTCAGCGGCTCTTTAAAATTGAGAACAAAATTGGTGACGACCTGATCCAATCCTTCCGCAGCGCTGACCGGTCCAATATTGCCGCAAACCAAACCGCTGCCGCCGCCGCTTGTTTTGGCGGTATATCCGACAATGCTTTGTTCAAGCGTGGAGATGACGTCGGGTAGGGCGAGCAAACCCATGGACCCGAAAAGGTACATAAGCCCGACGCCGAGTTTATTGCTTGCGGGATTGTCGGCGTGCAATTTAAGATGATAAACGCCCTTAAGCGCGGCAAGAACGCCGGCGCAGTAAGCGACAAGCTCAAAGATGAAGCCGAACGATCTGGCGTTGATAAAAGCGTGACAAAGAACCTCGCCGAAAGTTTCGGCGGCAGGGGGGTCTTCTTTAATGATATCGGCCAAGGCCGGGCACGAAGAAACAAGCCAAAGGGCAACCGCAATAAAAAGCGGGGCGAGAAGAAAAAAGCATCTTGAAAAATTGTTTTTAGACAATTGCTTATCTCCATTTAATGGTTGGCATTGTCATTTATTTAACAATCGCCGCAAAGTATCACGCACACGCCTATTCTGCCAATAAACTTATTAATGAGCCTTTAATTACGGCACTTTTGCCCCCTTTGCCGGAACAAAAAAATTTATGGAAGCGCTGCACAAAAAAGGTCAAAAAGCTTTCATTTTCATGTCTTTTTACCCCCTGAATATGGTAAAATGAGGGGCTATGCGCATTTTTAACGATACTTATTTTGAGACATCCGACCGCCCCGTCCGGGTCCGCCTTTGCGACCATCCGGATTGTGGTCAGGCGGGGGATTACCGTGCGCCCAAAAGCCGCGATCAATTGGAAGAATACTACTTTTTCTGTCTCGACCACGTCCGCGAATACAATAAGGCGTGGAATTTTTTTGAAGGGCTTTCGCCGGAAGAAGTCGAAACCTACACCCGCGACGCCACGGTGTGGGAGCGTCCGTCTTGGCCGCTGGGTCAATGGGGGGTGTGCGAGAAGAAATTGCGTGACAAAGCGTTGCATGATATTTTTAGCGGACACGCCAACGAGAACGCAGAGCCCGCGCAGCCCGCGCTTCCTCTTGCCGAACGCGAGGCGCTGGCCGTTTTAGAATTGACCCCGCCGGTGAATTTTGCCGTCATCAAGGGACGGTACCGCGTGCTCGTCAAAAAGCATCACCCCGACATAGGTGGACGTAAAAGCGAAGAAAAGTTTAAAGACATAAGCCTCGCCTTCGCAACGCTGCGGAAGTTATACGTCGGAGAAGGGGCGTAACCACTTCGCCGCTTCTAGAGTCTTTTCCGGTCAAATAGAATCATGAACCGCTCTCTATCTTCCCTCTCTCCCATCGGGGGAGAGGAAGCAAAATCTTAGGCTTGCCTTTGGCAAGCCTTTAGATTTTGCAGGTGAGGGGGCTTCTTTGTCTGCTGTTCTATCTAATCGGAAAACACTCTATCTGATACGGAGTGGTTATGGTTATCGTCGGCCCCGGCGCCTCCGAAACCCATCCGCGAACGCGAACGGTTTTTCCTTCAAGCGACAACACATCGATGCCTTGTTTTTTAAGCGGGCGCAGATAACGCGCCGCAACGATGATGGTTAGATCGGGATGTTCCGGCGCGCCGAAAGAAAGAAAAACTTTGTTTTTTATGCGCTCGGCTTTTGAGACGACGCCGGCGACAAAACCGAATTTTCCGATAAGCGTCGCTGCCTGTTGCGCGGGAACGTCCTTGTGTTCCGCCCAGAATCCGCGCTTTGATAACCGCGCCCCGCGTTCAATCTCGCCCCATGCGTTTAGGCGATCATCGTCCAGAACGGGATAAACAAAAACCATGCCGTCGCGCAGCAAAACGTCCTGAACCGACTTTGTTTCGCCCTCAGGGACGGCGGTTGCAACGACGCGCCCATAACGGTCTGTCGCGGCATCCTGAAGAACGAGCCTGCGATCCGAAACAAGGGAATTCAGAAACGGCAGAGCCGAGGGCAAAGCCCCTTTAACGCCCGCAAGCTGCAAGACGCGCCCGTCTTGCAAGGCGACGGCATCGCCGGAAATAGCTTTTTCCGCCGTCACGACCTCGTCCGCATGCGCGGAAGAGATAAGAAGGGGAAAAAGACAAACAGCAAGAACGCGCAGAAACCGCATGTCCATATTCGATATTAATGCCGGAAATGCCGAATGCCGGTAAAGACCATGGAAATTCCGGCCTTATCCGCCGTTTCGATAACTTCGGCGTCGCGCATCGAGCCGCCCGGTTGGATGACGGCTTTTGCGCCGGCGTCAATCAGCGCCAACAGGCCGTCGGCAAACGGGAAGAACGCGTCGGAAGCAGCAACGCAGCCCCGCGTCAAGGGTTCCGCCAGCCCCGCGACGTCGGCGGCGTCCTCGGCCTTGCGCGCTGCTATGCGCGCGCTGTCGACGCGGCTCATCTGACCGGCGCCGATGCCGACCGTGGCGTTATCCTTGGCGTAAACGATGGTGTTCGACTTGACGTGCTTCGCGACCGTAAACGCGAAAATCATATCGTTGATTTCCTGTTCCGTCGGCTTTCTTTTCGTGACGCATTTCAGCGTGGCCTTGTCGAGCACGATATTGTCGCGCGTCTGAAGCAAAAAGCCTCCCGAAACGGCCCTTACGATTTTACCCGCCGCCGCAGGGTCGGGCATCGTGCGGGTCAATAAGACGCGCAGATTTTTCTTTGCCGCGATGACTTCCTTGGCTTCGTCGTCCATATCGGGCGCGATGATGACTTCCGAGAAAATCTCGGTAATGGCGGCCGCCGTCGCTTTATCGAGCGGGCGGTTGCACGCAATGATGCCGCCGAAAGCGCTGACGGTATCGCAGGCAAAAGCGCGCTTATAGGCCGTCAGAAGGTCAGGCCCCGTCGCGACGCCGCAAGGATTGGCATGCTTGATGATGGCGATGGCGGGCGTATCCGTAAATTCGCTGACCAACTCGAACGCCGCGTCGGTGTCGTTGATGTTGTTATAGCTTAATTCCTTGCCCTGAACCTGAATGGCGGTCGAAACGCCGGGGCGCGACGTATCGGCGACGTAAAAAGCGGCGGTTTGGTGGGGATTTTCGCCGTAACGCAAGGCCTGTTGTTTGTTGGCGGCCAAGGTCAGCGTCGAGGGGAACTCCTCTCCCAACTGCGAGGCAAACCACGAATTGATCACGCTGTCATAGCTCGCCGTATGGGCAAACGCGGCAGCCGCAAGTTTTTTGCGGAAATCAGGCGATGTCCCGCCGTCGTTTTGTTTCATCTCATTAAGCACATCGTCGTATTGCGCGGGGTCGGTGACGACGGCAACGAAAGAATGGTTTTTTGCCGCCGAGCGCACCATCGCGGGGCCGCCGATATCGATGTTTTCGATGCAGGTTTCAAAATCCGCGCCCTTGGCGACGGTCTGGCGGAACGGATACAAATTGACGACGACCAGATCGATGGGGGGAATGTTGTGCTTAACGGCTTCGTCCTGATGCGTTTTTAAATCGCGCCGCTGAAGGATTCCGCCGTGAATGCGCGGGTGAAGGGTCTTGACGCGCCCGTTCATCATTTCGGGAAAGCCCGTGTAGTCGCCGACTTCGGTGACTTTGATACCGGCTTTTTGCAAAGCGGAAGCCGAGCCGCCGGTGGAAAGAATCTCGATTTTGTAATCGGCAAGTTTGCGGGCGAATTCGACGAGGCCCGTTTTATCGGAAACGGAAATTAAAGCGCGGGCGATTTTGGAGGACTTGGTCATGGCGAAGCTCCTGAACCTTGGGTTCGAAAGACGTCAAAGAATATCTACACGGCAAAAAAGATCAATGCGAGTCGTTATTTCTTAACATAATCCCTTGTCCCCATATAGACGAAAAATCGACGTTTTTTCTCTTATCTTTACACTTTCCGTTGGCGCTGATATACCCTCGCCCGTCAATTACCTGCATCTGGGAGACGTTGATATGAAGCTTATCGCGGGCAACGGCAATCGGCCTCTGGCGGAAGCGATTGCCCAGTATTTAGGCACCTCTTTAGCAAGGTCTGCGACGCGGCATTTTGCGGACATGGAAATTTTCTTTGAGGTTCTGGAAAACGTTCGCGGCGAAGATGTTTTCATCATTCAACCGACGTCCTTTCCGGCCAACGACACCCTTATGGAACTGCTGATCATGATCGACGCGCTCCGCCGCGCGTCGGCGCGCCGCATCACCGCCGTGATGCCGTACTTCGGTTATGCAAGGCAGGATCGCAAAACAACCTCGCGGTCGCCGATTACGGCCAAGCTCGTCGCCAATGTCATCACGACGGCGGGCGCCAACCGCGTTTTGACGATGGATCTTCACGCAGGCCAAATTCAGGGCTTCTTTGACATTCCCGTCGATAACCTTTTTGTCGGCCCCGTGTTCGTGCGGCATGTCAAAGAAACGCTCTCGGTGCAAGGCAAAATGCCGGACAACCTGACGATCGTGTCGCCGGACGTCGGCGGCGTGGTTCGTGCCCGCGCAATGGCGAAAAAACTGGAATGCGGCTTGGCGATCATCGACAAGCGCCGCGAAAAAGCGGGCGAGTCCGAAGTGATGAACATCATCGGCGATGTCGATGGCCGCGATTGCATTATGCTGGATGATATCGTCGACAGCGCCGGAACCTTGTGCAACGCCGCAGGAGCCCTCAAGAAGGCGGGCGCCAAGACGGCGACGGCGTATTGCTCGCATGGCGTTTTGTCGGGTACCGCCATTCAAAGAGTCAACGACTCGCCGCTCGAAAAGCTCATCATCACGGACTCGATCGAGGCCACGCCCGACATTCTCGCGTCGTCCAAGATCAAGCAACTCAGCGTCGCGCCCCTCTTGGCCGAAGCGATTGTCCGGATAAACCAGGAGCGTTCGGTTTCCAGCCTCTTCAGCTAGAGCCAGACTCAATCAAATACCGTCATGCCCGCGAAGGCGGGCATCCCATTTGTTTTTTTCTCGTCACACCGGCTCCGTTTTTCAACGGGGCAGGCTCCAGCCGGTGTCCAGATTGAAATCTTTTTCTTTTGCCCCAAACGTTGCCAACGCCATGAAAACAAAAGCTTTTTTAGGCTCCGTATTCTAACCCTCAAGTCTTTCAATAAAGACTCGCTTTCTCCGTCTCCTTTCTGCTATCCCAAGCCCGCACAAACCGGCACCCCTGGAGGCCGGTTAATTTATGAAACGCCGATTTTCGGTTGTGTTGTCAGGGGGCAGCTCGGACCGCGTAAAGCCAAAAGCCTTGCGCTTTCTTCAGCTCCTCTCTCCTTCGCGCCGGCGGTAAACATGGAGAGAAATTATGGCAGAGATTACAGTTATTCCCGCGACCGAACGCACCAAGTCCACCAAAGGCGCCGTTAGCATCCTTCGCAAGCAAGGGCAGGTTCCGGCCGTTATTTATGGCGACAAGCAGGCGCCGACCCTCATCGCGATCGAAAACAAAGTTCTGGTTCGCCAGTTAGAAACGGCGGGCTTTATGACCCGCCTGTTCGATCTTGACGTTGCGGGCAAAAAATTCCGCGTCCTTCCCCGCGACGTGCAATATGATCCCCTTACCGACCGCGCCCTGCACGCCGATTTTCTCCGCGTCTCGGCCAACACCCGCGTGCGCGTCGGCGTTCCGGTCACGTTCTTGAATGCGGAAAAGTCCCCGGGCATCAAGCGCGGCGGCACACTCAACATCGTGCACCATGCCATCGAAATTATGTGCGCCCCCGATAAGATTCCGGCGAATTTCGAAGTCAGCCTCGAAGGCCTTCAGATTAACGACGCCATCCACTTAAGCGCCCTGAAGTTGCCGCCGGACGTCAAGCTGACGACGCGCGAAAAGGACTTCACCATTGCGACGATTGCAGTGCCAAGCGCCATCCGCTCCGAAAACGAAGAAGCGGCAGCCAAAGCGGCGGCGGCAGCAGCGGCTCCCGCAGCTCCGTTGGCGGCAGAAGGAGCTGCGGCGGCAGGCGCTCCTGCGGCTCCTGGCGCGGCTCCTGCGGCCGGCGCGGCTCCTGCGGCTGGTGCGGCTCCTGCGGCCGGCGCTGCTCCTGGCGCGGCCAAGAAGCCCGAAGCAAAGAAGTAACAGTAAGGGATCGGCATTTAGCATTTAGCATTCAGGGGAAAAAAGAGACTTTACTTCTTCCCCGAATGCTGGATGCTAACCCCTTAATCTCATGTCCACACCCTCTCGCCTCATCATCGGTCTCGGCAATCCGGACGAAGAGTACGCCCGCACAAGGCACAATGTCGGCTTTATGGCCGTGGACGAAATTGCGAAGCAAAAGCATTGCCCCGCATGGAAGAAAAAATTTCACGGCCTCATCACGGGCGCCGACGATTTTCTTCTTTTAAAACCCCTGACGTTCATGAACTTATCGGGCGAGTCGGCAGCGGAAGCTTTGCGCTTTTATCAATTAACGCCCGAGGACGCGGTTGTTTTTCACGACGACATTGATCTGTTGCCGGGACAAGTCAAAATCAAACAGGGCGGCGGATCGGGCGGACATAACGGCCTCAACTCATTAGACACCTGCATCGGCCAAAATTACTGGCGGGTGCGCATTGGCATTGGCCGCCCCACGACCGAGCAAGGCGAAGCGGTTAAGGGCGATGCCGTGACGAACTATGTCCTTAATCCCTTCGCCAAAGCCGACAAAACGTGGCTGGAATCTTTGCTTTCTGCGGTCGCATCAGAAGTTGATTTGCTGCTTGCCGGAAAATATACGAACTACGCGGCAAAACTGCCGAAACCATCATCCAATCAAAACGAAAAACATTAAAGAACGGCGCCGCCGAGAATAATGCTTTTCAAGCGGTCTATCCTTGACGGCTCTTCGAATTTTCCAAGGCACATAAGATCATAAGCCGATTTCGTCTTTTCAAACAAAACACCTATGTCCGAGCCGTCCGCAAGAGCCATCGTCGCGACCAAATGGGTGGTGGCCGAATTTCCGTTACGCTTAACGACAAAACTCTGGACTTTTCCGATCTTGGAAGAAACCATAGTGTTCAAAAACGCATCCCCCTTTGCGCGAAGAGCTTTCTCTGAAGCCCCGGCCGAAGGAAGATACGAAATGAACAGAAAAACGGCGTTGGCGTCTCTTTGGCTCTTCAAAATTTTGACGGAGCCGTCTTTTTGAATTTGCGCGTACGCGCAGCGCGAGTCGCGCAGCATCGATTTTTGAAGCGTTGTTTCTAAAGACACGAGAAATAGTCCTTACAAAGAAATAAACGAGACGTTTCCTATATACAAAACCCCTTTGCGTTGGAACAAGTCGGAATTTAGTTTCATGTGCGTCGGGGACACAATAAAATGGGTCTGAAGGCTCCATTCCCCATTTTAAAGGGGGCGTTGAAGCCCATTTTATTGTGTCCCCCGCGCTTCAACGCTCGTCGTCGTACAAAAGATCGTCCTTATGCTTATGCGCCTGCGAGGCGACAATCATTCCGGCCACAATAATAATGACCGATCCGGCAAGGAGATTCCACGAAGGCACTTCATTCCAGATCAAATAGCCCAAAATTCCGCCAGAGATAATCTGCGTATAATGAAACTGCGTTACGTTGGTTGATACCGTGTTGTGGACGGCTTTGACGTAGAGAACGCCGCCGATAATGTTGATGACACCCGCGACGACCAGCAAAGCGATTACCCGTAGATCGGGCGACACGGGATGAGCCCATAGAATGCCCAAAAGCCCGACGACGGTGACGGAAAGGGCTATCATGAACTGAACGCTTTCGGCGGAATCGGTCTTTGCGACTTTTCTCATCGCGATGACTCCGGAGGCAAAACAAGCCGCGCTCGTAAAGGCGGCCAAATAGCCCACCCAGTCTCCACCGCCGCTCCTTATACCAATGGCAAGAAGAGCACCCGCAAAACCGGCGACAAGACAAACAGTTTTCACGAGCGACAAGGTTTCGTGCTTCATCGCCGCCGACATTGCGGCAACCATCAGGGGAATCGTGAAAACGACGGCATAAAACGTCGTCAACGGCAAATGGATAAGAGCGATAATGTTGGCGTAATTGATAATCACCCGACCTACGGTAATGAAAGCCTGTTCGCGCGGGCTGTGGGGGCGCAAGATCGAAAGATCGCCCTTGAAAAACGCCGAAGCGACAAGGCATGACGCGCCGACGGAACCCAAAAGAAACATGATAAGAAACGGAGAGACTGCCGCTAACCCGCCATACTTGATAGCGGTGTCGCCAAGAACCCAAAGAAAATAGGCGGCCACTGCGCACAGCATCGCCTGGGCTTTAGTCATTTTTTGCGACCCAAGATTTCTTTGACTCTCGATATAAAGCTTTCGCTTTCGGGGTGTGTTTTGTTTTGCTCGGCTTCGGCGGAAAATTCGGTCAAAAGCTCCCGCTGTTTTTTGGTCAAATGCGCGGGCGTTTCGACGGCGAACTCGACATACAGATCGCCTCGCGAAACGCCGCGAAGGACAGACATGCCCTTGCGCTTGATGCAGGTGCGGTGTCCGGATTGCGTTCCGGCATCCACCTTCACGTCCGCAACGTCGCCGTCGATGGTCGGAACGGAAATAGATCCTCCCAGAGCCGCCGTCGTCATCGCAATGGGCACGCGGCAATAAAGGTTAGCCCCGTCGCGTTGAAAAACGCTGTGTTGTTCGATGCCGAGGATGACGTACAGGTCTCCGGCATGGCCTCCGCGAATGCCGGCCGAGCCTTCGCCCGAAAGGCGGATGCGCATGCCGTCCTCGACGCCCGCCGGAATCTCGACGGCCAGCGTGCGCTGTTGATGAACGCGTCCTTGCCCGCTGCATTTTTTGCAGGGGCTTTGGATGACGCGGCCGGTGCCTTGGCACGTGGGGCATGAGTGTTCGACGGTAAAAAACCCTTGTTGCACGCGTACGCGGCCATGGCCTTTACACATCGCGCATTCGGTTGGCGAAGTTCCGGCGGCGGCGCCGGAACCTTTGCACGCGTCGCAAGCGACGGCGTTTTGAATGGTGATGTTTTTGGTAGCGCCCGCAAAAGCTTCTTCAAGCGTGACCTCCATATCGTAACGCAAATCCGCGCCGCGTTGCGCGCTTCCGCCTTTTTGCTGCCGTCGTGCGCCGCCGCCCAGAATCTCGCCGAACATCTCGTCGAAAATGTCGGAAAAGCCCGCGCCAAAATCGAAATTGGCCGCGCCGCCGCCCATGCCGCCTTGTTCGAAAGCCGCGTGGCCGAAACGATCATAAGCCGCGCGCCGCTGGTCGTCGCGCAGGACATCGTAGGCTTCGTTAATTTCCTTGAATTTGTGCTCGGCGTCCGGATGGCTGTGATTGCGATCGGGATGATGTTGCATAGCCAGCTTGCGATAGGCTTTTTTCAGCTCGTCGGCAGAAGCTCCGCGTTGGACACCCAACAACTCGTAATAATCTTTCTTAGACATCCCAAACCCCTAGTGGTCTGTATCGGCTAAAATGATGGGTTATGTTTCCCTACGATGGCGAACGGCTAGGCGACAAGCGACGGCGTACTCGATGTACGCCTAGCGCAGTCAACAACGCCGTTCGCCATCGTAGGGAAACCCCGAAGGGGCCGCAATCTTTTTCGTCGTAATAAGACAAAACGGCTTGACGGTATGCCCGATACCGCCCCGCGCCGTTTTGTCTTATTACGCCAAAAAATCTTCGCGGCAGAACCCTTCATTTTAGCCGATACAGACCACTAGAGCGCGATCTTTAAACATTGAATCAGAAATTGAAAGCTCGCGCTCTATTTTTTACATTTGAGACCGGCGATTCACGTCTGATATTGAAGCCGGAACGCTTCAATATCAGACGATCGCGGTCTAAACATTGAGGTTATATAAGGGGTAGGAAGGCTAAATACAATGGGCGAAACACTAGCTTGACGTGATGACCGTTCCTGTCGTTGCTACAGGCAGCGTCGAAGCCGAATAAACGCCCGTTACATCGGACGACAACAGGCTAAGCTCGCCGGAAATGAGCGACAACGTGCCGTCGTCGTTGGAGGCTACGCTCGTGACCTTGAACAAAGCTGTGGGATTGGTTGCGGCAACGGTGTTGCCGGCTGAATCAACCGCGTGGACAGCGAAGGTGTAGGATCCGTCTGCAACGCCGGTGCCATCCGTCGCTTTGCCGTCCCATGTAACGTAATTGTCACCCGAAGCCGTTCCGCCCGAAAGGCTTGCAACAACATCTCCCGCCGAATCCCTGATCGTGATAATGGTTGCCGTCGCGGCGCTATCAAGAGTGTACCCGATTTCCGCTGCGCTATTCTGAAGCGAGAAATCCCCGTCTTCGCTGGCTGCGCGCACGTAATTGCCGATGTAGCTGACGCCTGTCGCGAGGCCATTAGCCGTCGTCGCCGCAGTTAAAGCCGTTATCGCCTCATTGTTGGTGATCTGAGCCTGAACCTGCTGCATCATGATCAATTCCTGCGTGAACTGATTAGGGTCGGTCGCATTGGTGGGATCCTGATTTTGCAATTGGACGGTGAGGATTTTTAAATACGTTGTGAAATCGAGATTTAACGCCTTTTGCTGGTCGGCAGATGACGTAGAGGTCGAACTGGCGGCAGAGGCGATGCTGGAAAGGCTGCTGATGGGCTCAATGGACATGAGGCATTCTCCTTATAAATCTAGACTCTAATGTTCACGCCGGTAGGCGTGATGTAGTACGTTTCGGAAATCGCGCCGATATCGACGATTCCCGCATTGCTGTTTTCTGCAGATATCGTGCCATCTCCCGCGTCGTTACCGGAATTTTTACCCGCCCCTTCGGACGCGTGTCCCGGGTTGTTCGGGTCTTGCTGCTCGCTGAGGCTGAACTGCAAGCTCCCCGGTTCGGCGCGCAGACCTGCATCCTGCAGCGCGCGCTCGAGGCTTCTGGAATCCTTCTGAAGCATCTCTAGCGTCTTCGGGTTTTCGACGACAACAGAGCCTTGAACTTTGCCGTCAGAACCGAAGTCGAGCTTGACCGAAATTTTTCCCAAATCGCTGGGCTGGAGTTGCAACGACATCTGGCTTTCGCCGTTTTTGACGTTGCGGTTCATGTGCAAAATAACCTGATCGACGACGGTCGGCAGCCCCGTCAGGCCGCCGTGCGTTGCGCGGAAAGCCGATAGCGTACTGGCAAAACCGTAAACGCCTTTCGCCTGAGCCCCTTCGGCCGTTAAAGACGAAGCCAAGCCGGAATCGGTCTCGGAAAGAGAAGGATCGCCGTCGTTATTTCCAAACCAATTTAATTCTGGAACCAAATCGTTCTTACGAGAAGCATCGGCGCGGGAATGTTTAGACAGAATTTTCGTAATATCTGCGGCAGCCTTGTCGACGCTCAACGCCGTTGTTGATGGTTTTATTTCTGCTAAAGCGTCCGTTTTTACCGACGTTTTTTCGGATGTTTCCGCACGGGTCGTTTTTGTTTCCGTTGGTTTTGCGGCGACCGAAGCCATCGAGAGCGGCGCTTGTTCCGCAACAGTCGTAGCCGGCAGGGGCTTAAGGGCCTCTTGCGTTTTTTCTGAGGCGGCGGCGGCAAGCGGCGCGGGCGTTTCGGCAGAAACTTGCGCAAGGGAAGCATCGGGTTTTGTTGCGGGCGCGTGTTCAATCTTTTGTTTTAAATGGACAAGGGCGGCCTGAATGTCGCCTTCAATCTGCGCCAGCGAAACCGTTGTATCTGAAACAACGGTTGTCGTCGCGGCTGTCTCGGCAACCGTTGTCGTCGTTGTTGTCTCGACCACGTTCGTTTCTTCGGCGGCGGTTTCGGCGCAAACCTGCGTCACGACTTCCAATACTTGCTTGGCGGTTGTTTCTGCCGTTTGCAACAAGTCATAAAAACGACGGGAAACGTCAGCCAACGACTCCATCGGCGGCATAACCGAGATGTTCGGCAGATCCGAAGGCGCGACGCTCAAACGCGTTTCTGTAATCAAGCATTGGCGGCCTCAACTGAAGAATTGATGGAAAGAACGGCGTTTTCCTCAGAAACGCCGCCCTCGGTTACGGGGTTTTGCTGCAAGGCTTGAACGACAAGCTGCATGAGAACCAAAAGCTCGGCGATAGCGTCGGAAAGGGGCTTTAAGGCAACAGGGGAATCGGAATCTTCGACAATTTCCGCCGCTTCCGTCAGGTTATCGACAATCGCAGAAAGAGGGGCCAGCAATTGTTCGGGCGCGGAAAGGCTTTCTTCCCGCGTTTCCGCGACCAAAAGAGCGGCATCGGTAATTTGTTCCGTCGCTTCCGTGGGCGGCGGCTGAACCGCGGCGGGGCTAAAGCGCAGGAGGGCAAGCAGTTCTTGCAAGGCCGCTGCGAGATCGGAGGCGCTCTGCGCGACGTCGTCGAAAACGGCAGGTGTATCGGTCTCATCTGACGCCACAGCGGGAAGCGATGATGCGGAGGGCTCTAAAGCCGTTGTTTCCGAAAGAGGTGTCGCTAAAGGCTTTACAAGCGCGCTGGTTTCGGACACAAGGCAGGAAAACGAGTCTTCCTGCGCGGGACAGCCGCCTTCAGTTCCTCCCGTTGGCGGAAAAACGCCGCCAAGGACAGACGGTCCTTTTAAAAGCATATCGGAAAGAGAGCTGACCTGATCCATAAACAATCCTTCGTTTCTAAACGGTTCGGTTGATGGCAATAGACCGACAAAGCGGACTGTAATTGCCGAGCTGAAGATGCGCTTTAGCGTGATTTTTGTAAGTCTGCCGCGAGAGCGCTTGTTTTTTGACCATGGCCATCACGTTCTGAATAAGTTGCCGTGTCGCTTCCATGGCGGCGCGTAACATGCGGGCGTTGGAATCAAGGGCAACGGCCAAACGGCGGGACATTTCTCTGACGGCGTCCTTGGCTTCATCGGGCAGCGTTTTGAGGATTTCCGGCTGTGCTGCGAAGGACTTCATGTTGGCCCGATAGTCGATAGCCAACCGCTGTTTATGCTTTAAGAGATCGGGATGCTCCGTCGTTTTCCTTTTTTTGACAAGAGCCGCTTCTTCGCCAAGGACTCGCGTCAATTCTTCCATGATAGCGACGGTTGCGATCACCAACTTAGGCGAACCCGCAAGGGCGCGCGCGATATTTTTATCTTTTGGAGACATAGCTTGTTCCTTTGGTTGTTGAGTCTGTTTTTTCTTTTTGAGCTTTGGGCGATGCCAAGCCTTCGCCGCGTGATTTGGAGGCTTCCTGAGCCCTCAACATTTCGGCCTTAACCTGCGAGGCAATGCCGAGAAGGCCGTTTTGCGCGATCATCTTGCCGTATTCCTGAAGCAGAAAGGAGCGCATGACTTCTTCGCCGTTTCCGCCGCCGAAAAGCCCGTTGACGGGAACGGTATCGAACATGGGCTTCAGCAATTGGGTTGCGAACACCGCCTCGAAATCCTGAGCGACCGCATCAAGACGAGCGTTCGTCGCCATTTTAAGCACGGGCATCGGCAACACGCTGGCGGCAGTCACGTCATTGCTTACAGGAAGAACGCCTTCGATCATCACATGACCTCTAACTCTGCTTGTAAGGCTCCCGCCGCTTTAATCGACTGCAAAATCTGAATCATATCGCGGGGGCCGATGCCAAGCGCGTTCAGGCTTTGCACCAAATCCTGCAAGCTGACGCTGCTTTTTAGCATCGCAAGTTTTTTGCCTTCGCCTTCGTCGACAGTCACGTCCGTCCGCGGCACGACCAGCGTCGTTCCGCCCTGAGACAAAGGCGTGGGCTGAGAGATCTGGGGCGTCTCGCTGATTTTGATCGTCAAATTGCCCTGAGCGATGGCCACGGTATTGATGTGAACGCTTTCGCCCATGACGATGATGCCCGACTGTTCGTCGATCACGACGCGCGCGATCTCATCGGGAACGACCTGCAGCTGTTCGATCTCCGTCATAAACCCGACGATGTCCGACCGGCGGATCTCGGGAACATCCAGTCTTACCGTAGCGGAATCCGTTGCCGAGGCTATCCGAAGCTTCATCTTGCGGTTGATGGCGTCGGCCACGCGCTTGGCCGTCGTAAAATCGGGATTGCGCAGCGACAGGCGGATCGAACCCAAATCGGACAAACGGAAACGAACCTCGCGCTCGACAATAGCGCCGGCGGCAATGCGACCCGAAGTCGGCACGCCCTTGGTGATGCTTGATCCGCTCGCGCCCGACGCGCTGAATCCGGAAGCGACAGAGCCTTGCGCGACGGCATAAATCTCGCCGTCTGCGCCTTGAAGAGGAGTCACGAGCAAGGTTCCGCCCTGAAGGCTCTTGGCATCGCCCATCGTCGAAACGACGACGTCAACGCGCGATCCCTGCGCCGAGAAAGGCGGCAAAGTGGCGGTGACCATGACGGCGGCGATGTTTTTTGTCTTGATGGTCGAAAAATCGCCGCTGGAATTGATGCCCAGGCGCTCCAGCATACCGATCAGGCTGCGTGCGGTGAAGGGGGCGTTGGTCAAAGAATCGCCCGTGCCGTTCAGTCCGACCACAAGCCCGTAACCGACGAGCATGTTGTCGCGAACGCCCTCGAAGCTGACGACGTCTTTAAGCCGCGACGCGGCAAAAGCCGCGTGAGGAGGGAAGAGAACCAGGAGCGCCACGATCACTGCCGCAATAGTCCGCGATCGTTTTGCAAGGAAGCCGCGCGGCTTCCGAGCAAAGCGTGAATCGCTGGACCACACCTTGGGGAGGGAGAGCCGTCGCGAAGATGCCTGACGCAAAGCGGCAGGCACGGGGTCGTCGCGAAGGCTCATAAACCGGCGCGCGCGTGCGAACTTCGCAGCCGATGGGTGGGAGAGAGATTTAGACTTTGTGAGCATGGCGACCCCTGATCCTCAAGGCCTTCCCCATGCGAGAGTCGTGCCAACGGTGCGGCAGGCCTTGTTGGCGCATAATCCATTGTTATGACGCCCTTTTTTTTAAGACATCTTGCACATGGAAGGAACTAGGCTATATTCCCCGCAAGGCATAAATTGCCCAGTAATTTAAGAGGGTCGCGTGATTGAAAAAATTGATGGTATAGGCGGCGTTCGGACAACGCAGCCCGTGAAGCGCGTGACCAAAGCGGACGCCGGCGGAGGGGTCGCCTTTGCCAAACAACTTGGGGAAACCGAAGAGACGGGCGCGACGGGCGGCATCGCGGGCGCAAGCGCCGTTTCGGGGATTCTCGGCGTTCAGGAAGTGGATGACGCGTTGTCCCGTGCGTCAAAAGGGAAAATGCGCGCGGAAGACATCCTCGACCGGCTTGAAGACTTGCGTCTGGAATTGCTGTCCGGAGGCATTTCGCGCGAAAAACTGTTGCAGCTTACCCGTATCGTCAACAATCGCCGGAGCCAGATCACCGACCCGCGTTTGGCAGAAATTCTCGACGCTATTGATCTCCGCGCGCAGGTCGAATTGGCTAAACACTCACCTAATTAACGATCTCGCCCCAACCTGCGAAATTGTTCTTTCTTTATCGTCTCCATCAAAAACACACAGCCCGTCATTCCGCAAAATTTTCTGTTCGCGCCAAAAGCGCGAAAGAAAATTTATGCGGAATCCGATTATGTTTTCTTTTTCCCCCCCTTCCCCTCGATGGGGGAGGGTTAGGGCGATGTTATACCATCGGCAAAATGAAAAAACTCTTGAAGTAAGAAAGAAATCCCCTTCCCCTTGCGGGGCGCGAAACGACAATTGTCAGAAGAACAACAGATGTTACAACGCGCAGGGAGGGGGGGGGTCCGCAAGAGAGGCGTTTCTCGATTCTCAGCCGCCTTGCCAAGCCCCCCTTTCCTTGCGGGTCATTTCATTTTGCCGCTGGTATTAGTTGTGGGGTAAAGGCAGCGCCCCGAAAATCTCATCCACGCCCAAGTCGGCGATATTTGCGCTTTGCCGCCACGCGACTTTCGGACCGGGCGGTCTCGACCAAACCGGATCGGACTTGCCCGAAAACAATGCCAGCGTCGGCGCGCCAAGGGCGGCCGCCATATGCAAAGGGCCGGTATCGTTACCGATGACGACTGCGGCGCGGCGCAAAATTCCGGCAAGCTCGAACAAGCTTGTCTTTCCGCATAGATCGATAGCGTTTTGCGTAAGCGCCTTCAAAGCAGAAACGGCGGCCGCATCGGCATCCGTGCCGACGACGACGCAAACCAGATTTTTGCCGCGCATTTTTTGCGCCAAAGCGGCAAATTTTTGCGGCGGCCAGCGTTTGTGCGGCGCGCCCGGAGAGCACCCGGGAATCAAAACGGCGTAATTCGGCGGCAGCGCGAATTTTCCAACGGGCGCGTCGAACCACGCTAAATCAGGCGCGGATTTTTGCTGCACCCCCGCCGCGCGCAATTGTGCCGCAAGAAAATCCGTAAAATGCATATCAGGTTCAGGCGGCCACAAACGAGGAAACCGGCAAAACGGAGCCGCACCCGACCACGCGGGGCCATAAGGGCCGCCCAGAAGAGCGTACAAAAGGGTCTGCCGGAATTTGCCCTGCAAGTCATAAATCCGGTCGGGAGAAAAAGCCGCAACCTCTTTTCTCAAACGAGCCCAGGCAAAAGGCGTCGCAAACGAAGGATGCGTATCGATGAGTATACGGTTAAAAAACGGCAATGAGCGGGCGAAAGAGGCAAAAGGCGCGCGCGTCAAAAGGGCGATTTCGGCATCGGGGTGCGCCAGCCGGATTTCATGAAAAGCCTGAAAACAAAAGATCAAATCCCCCAAAGCGCCGAGGCGGATGACGAGAATATGTTCTTTTTTTGGGGTCACGAAAGAACCGTTATTTTGAAGCGAATCGCTATCGGTATTCATACTGCCCTGTTAATATGAGGGGAAAGGAAAAGAGTCAAAAATGCGCGAAATAGTGCTGGATACGGAAACGACGGGCCTCGATCCGCTTAAAGGGGACAGGGTTGTCGAAATCGGCTGCGTCGAACTTAATAACCACATAGCGACGGGCATGATTTTTCAGGCGTATCTGAACCCCGAACGCGATATGCCGTCCGAGGCGGCGATGGTTCACGGCCTGACGGACGAGTTTCTGGCCGACAAGCCCGTTTTTGCGGAAAAGGTCGATGATTTTCTGGCCTTCATCGGCGACGCGCCGCTGGTCATCCACAACGCCTCTTTTGACATGGCCTTCGTCAACGCCGAACTGACGCGGTGCGGATACAAACGTTTGCCGCAGGAGCGCGCGACGGACACGGTCGCCATGGCGCGAAAAATGTTTCCGGGCGCACCTGCATCGTTGGACGCCTTATGCAAACGCTTCAATGTCGACGCGTCGGGACGCAAAATCCACGGCGCGTTGCTTGACGCCCAGTTGCTTGCCGAAGTATATCTCGAATTGCGGGGAGGGCGTCAGCCTGATCTCGCGATTTTATCGGCGACGGGCGCAACGATGGAAGAAGTGCAGTCCGACGCGCGCGAACACCGCGCGCCGCGCCTTCATGCCGCCAGCGCCGATGAAATCGCGGCACACGAAGCTTTTTTGGCCCTGCTTAAGGGCCCTTTATGGAAACGCGCCTGATGGATAAAGAGCTAAAAATTCGAAAAGCGATTATGAACGACGCGCCCGCCATGACCGCGCTGCACGCGGAATGTTTTGGCATAGCGAAGTGGAGCATGGGGCAGATCGCAGACAGCCTGGTGCTCAAGACGACATTGTCTCCGATTGCGTACGAAGGGAAAACAATACGGGGATTTCTCTTCTGCCAGGTTGTAAGAGACGAAGCGGAAATCCTGACGTTTTGCGTGGATCCCGCGACGCGGCGTCAGGGCACGGGCATGCTTTTGTTGTCGGGGACAATCGAGGCCGCGCGGCGGAAAAAAGTAAAGCGCATGTTCATCGAGGTGTCGGTCGATAACGTCGCGGCCGTGGCCATGTACGAAAAGGCGGGATTTCACAAGATAGGCAGGCGCTCCGGATACTATAAACAGGGCGGAAGCAACGTCGACGCCGTCACGATGGCCTTCGATTTTTAAGCTCTTTTGGGGGCGAATCACCCCTGTCGATTCTGGCCTTTTTGAATAAGGCGTGGTAGCCATAAACTTCCTCGCAGGTCAAGAATTGGCGCGACGCGCCACGAGAACAGAGAGCGCAAAAATGTCCGTCGCTACGTATCATCTTTACCACCACCCGCTCAGCGCCGCGTCGAGGTACGTTCGTCTGGCCTTGGCGGAAAAAAACGTGTCGTGCGCGCTGGTGGTCGAAAAGCCGTGGGACCCAAGCTCCGTTTTGCGCACGCTCAACGCGGCGGCTGACGTACCCGTTCTGGTCGTCGAACAGGACGGAGATAAACAGGTGTTGGCCGACGCGCAGGCGATTTGCGAATATCTCGATGAAACGCACACCGGAAGCCTCTTGGGCAAAACGCCGATCGAGCGCGCCGAAACGCGCCGCCTCATCGGATGGTTCAATCAGAAAATGAAAGCGGAAGTGACGGATCTCCTCGTCGGCGAAAAAGCCCTGAAGCGCCTTTGCGGACGGGGCGAGCCCGACAGCGCCGTCATCCGCGCCGGCTGCGCCAATATCCGGGGGCATCTCGAATACATGGGCTGGCTGTCAGAACGCCGCAACTGGCTGGCGGGCGAAGCGCTGACGTTCGCCGATCTGGCGGCGGGCGCGCATCTGTCGGTCATCGATTACATGGGCGACGTGCCGTGGAACGATTTCCCGCTTGCGAAAGAATGGTACGCCAGATTGAAATCCCGCCCCTCGTTCCGCAGCATCTTGGGCGATCACATCGTGGGATTCCCACCCCCGCCGCACTACGCGGACTTGGATTTTTAGTTCTCCAAGATCGTCATCCCCGCGAAGGCGGGGATCCCATTTGTTTCTTCACGTCATTCCCGCGAAAGCGAGCCAATAAGTAAGTAAGGGAAAACCCCATTGATCGAAAGAGAGAAAAAAGAAATATAAAAACAATCGTCATTCCCGCGAAAGCGGGAATCCAGCGCCGCGCGTCCGCGCGGCAAGAGAGGGTGCGTTTATTATATAAATCTTGTCATCCCTAAAACAGCACCTCTTCTTTTTCGTCATTCCGCAAAATTTTCTTTTCGCAAAGCGAAAGAAAATTTATGCGGAATCCGATTTGGTTCCTTTTCGATTTTCGCCTCAAGCCTGCCAACCGACAGCGTATCCAAAAAACTAAAAAAGAATC
>Ga0265297_10004529_pt1 | contig 22566 bp, 20 predicted proteins | sample Munlanlwell13791_FD_192502 | JGI IMG/M metagenome (GOLD analysis project Ga0265297, IMG submission 192502) | Leachate microbial communities from a municipal landfill in Southern Ontario, Canada - Leachate well 137-91 | ecosystem: Engineered > Solid waste > Landfill > Unclassified | place... | reverse complement strand
ATGGTAAAGGAGCTCGATCCCGGAACGCTGGTCGACCGCGGTTATGGTCGAGAGCCGCCCCCCTAACTCGGTATAAATGTAGCCGACAATATCGCGCAGACGATCCTGGCTGGTAGTAAGGTATAAACGCCCGCCCGCTTTTTCCTGTGTTTCAATATTATTTAAAACGCTTTTGAGCTTTTCAATGATCTTCATAGTTTACTAGCCGCCTTCATGATCCCGGCAATGATCGCTTCCGGTTTCGGCGGACACCCCGGGACATAAACATCGACCGGGATGATCTCATCGACCGGCTTTACATAATTGTAGCTGTCGCGGAACATATCGCCCGAACAAGCGCAAACGCCGACCGCGACGACCAGCTTTGGTTTAGGGACCTGTTCATACGCCCGTAAGAACCGGTCCAGCGATTGGCGGTTAACGATCCCCGCGACCAAGATCAGATCGGCATGTCTCGGCGAACCGACTAAGGTTATGCCAAAACGCTCCACGTCATGCTTGGGGGTCAGGCAATCAAGGATCTCAATGTCACAATTGTTGCAGGCCGAAGCCCCCAGGTGATAGACCCAGAGCGATTTTTTCCGACTCCACTTCATCAAATCCATTGGTAATCCTTTAATAACCGATCAGCGCCAAAACAAACCCGAGCAGGGCTAAAAGAGTCCACGGCCCCCAGAAAAACCGGACCGCCTGGTCGATCCTAAGACGCGGGGCGGTATTTTTCACGAGAACCATCAGTGTCAGGATAATAACATACTTGATAATCAGGGCCAAAACCCCCAGCCAGGAACTGATCTGCCCGCCGCCAAAAAATAAAGTGATCAGGATAATTGGCAGCACATAATAAAGCATGGTTTTCGCCAGCCGGAAAAGGGCCAGCGGCGCGCCGGAATATTCTAGCAATGGCCCGGCCATTATTTCCTGCTCCGCCTCGGCGATATCGAAAGGGACCAGCCCAAGTTTGGCCTGGAAAACCAGCAAAACAACGACAAAGGCGATCAGTCCTGACCAGCTTAAACCAAGCCAGCCAACGGTCGCCTGATAATTGATGAAATCTCCCAGCATGACCGAGCGGACCTTCATTAGCAAAGTAAACAAGGCGATCAGGAAAGGCAATTCATAGGCTAGAATCAATTTCATTTCCCGGCTGGCGCCCAACGCGGCCAGCGGGTTGCGGGAGGCCGAACCGGCCATGATCAAGGCCAGTGAAGGAACGGTCAATAAATAAACGACCACGATCAGGTCGCCGATAAAACCTTCGCTGATATCAAGATTAGACACGCCTAAAATAGTTGAACTGATCAAAACGGCGGCAAAAGCCAGGAGCGGGGCAAGTAAAAAGAGCCAACGCAAGCCACCTTCAGGGACGCAGACTTCTTTGCCGAATAGTTTAATCAAATCGGCCAAGGGTTGATAGATCGGCGGACCCTGGCGCCATTGGAGTCGGGCGGTAATCTTCCGATCAAACCAGCTGGCCAGCAAGCCAATCGCTAACGACCAGAGGAAGCCCGGCGCGATTAAAAAGAAAAACAACCAGTTCATCTTCGCCTCCCAAGATAATTGGATAAAAGTCTGGTCGAACCCAGGTTTTTCTTAACGTCAACGACTTGTTCGTCGACCTCGGCAAAGGATAGGGCGCCAGAAGTGCAGCTGGCGACGCAACGGGGGATCTCCCCTTCCGCCAACCGGTCGAAACACAGGTCGCATTTGGGGGTTATATGCTTGGTAAGATCGGGTTGGATCGTGCCGAACGGACAAGCTAATTCGCAGGAATGACAGCCGACGCATTTCAGCTGGCTCCGCAGGACCAGGCCGTCTGGCGTTTTCTTCATCGCCTCATTCGGACAAGCCGCCGCGCAGGCCGGTTGGTCGCAATGCAGGCAGTGAAGGGGCAACTTGGCCGACCCTACCGGTTCGGCATGGCCTAAAAGCGATTGTAAATGATGCCCGTAAGCGCAAGCCGCGGCGCAGCTCTGACAGCCGCAACACAAATCTAAGTTTAGGTAGACTCTCTTTGCCATACTTATCCTTTCGAGCGGAACCAGAAAAATTTCTTGGCCAGGTCATTCCCGGCATAATGGGCCACGTTTTCCTCCGGGTAATCTGGCAACGGCTCGATCTTCGCCGCTTCGTTAATAACGGTCTCCAAGTCAAAGATCTCCCCGGCCAGGTTTGCCGTGATTTCCCCCGGCTTAACGGCCGCTTCAAGATCGAACAATTCCGCCAAAATAGTCGCGATCCCTCGCCCCCCCGCCGGAGGGACGATCGGCAAAACGCTTTCTTTCCGATTACCGGAAAAAAGATACGATCCCTCCAGCTCTAAGGAGCTTGCCTGAGGGAAGCAGACGTCACTGATCGCTTTTGGCTGAAAGTAGCGGCTGCTGACCAGGAATTTTGGCGCGTACCGTTCCAGGTCGGTTAGGTCTTCACCGAACAAGAACATTCCCTGGATCGCCCCCAGCTTTAACTTCTTGACCAACTCATAATAATGAGCCCGGTTGGCTTGTTGGGCGTTGAACAAAGCGTTTAAACCGACCGCGTTCCCTCCCTCATAAAAGACGATCCATTTCTTTTTGGCCAAGCCGGTAAAGATCCTAACAAAATAGGTCAATAAGTCGTTCCGCCGCTTATTGGCGCTCGGGACGACGATCACCGTGCCGGCCGCGGGACCGGAAAAATCGGCCGCGACCGTCTTTAGGTCCTCGATAGGTAAGCCTATTTTATCAGCCAGGCCGGCAAGCTCGCGCTCTGCGGCGCCGTTTAAAATCTTAACCAGCGCGGCGGCAAAGACCGCCTCCATTCCCGGCTTGATCGCCAAGTGTTTAGTGGCAAACCAGGCGGTATGCGATCGATGGGGATCAACAACCGTGATCTTGCTCCCCTTCTTTCCCTTGACCGCGTTGATCCGGCGGGAAAGAACCGGGGTCCTGGTCAAAAGATCGCCGATGATCAACAACTGGTCGCTGTTTTCAATATCATCCGGGGTTGCCTGATGGTCTGCCGCCAACCGCCAAGTCGCTCCAAGAGAGGAATCATCATCGGCCAGCGCCCCCCCCACGCAAAGGAAGCGGGTCTTAAGTTTCGCCGCCAGCGCCGCCGCCAGCCCTCCATCTTCCAAGCTGGCCAGAGGCGAAACGACGATCGCGATCGCGCTGGGATCCAGGAGGTTTAGCTCGCGCCGGACAAAAGAAAAAGCTTCGCTGAAAGTAGCCTGATTGCCGCGCACGGTTGGAGCGGTCAAGCGGGCCGGATGGTTCAAAAGTTCAAAATTGTAGTAGCCGCGCGGGCAAAGAGCCCCTTTGTTGACCGGGTTTTCCCGGTCGTAGTCGATCGCGACCGCCTCCCGGCCCTCAACCCGGCAGGCCAGGCCGCAGCCCAGCGAACAAAACAGACAAACTGACTTTTTTATTTCCATAAATAATTACCAGGGATCGGGAATGTCTTTGATCTCCGACCAGGTAAAGACCGGTCCGTCCTTACAGCACAAATGTTTTCCCAGATTGCAATGAAAACATTTGCCGATCCCGCAACTCATGTTCTTTTCCATCGATAAATAGAGGTTCTTTTCGCAGATCCCCAGTTCCAGTAATTTTTTGGCGGCAAATTTCATCATGATCGGCGGGCCGCAGACTATGGCAACCGCCGTTTCAAAGTTTACGTCCCCCGGTTTCATAATCTCGGTAACCACGCCGACGCTCCCTTGCCAATCGGCGTCACCCCGATCGACGGTCAAGACCAGCTTGGTCTTTTCTTTTTTCCGCCAATTGTTCAGCTCTTCTTTGTAAGGAATATCGCGCGGCGAACGGGCCCCCAGCCGGACCTCGATCTTGTTCAAATGGTCCAGTTCATGAAAAAGGGCCAGCAGCAGGGCGCGTAAGGGGGCGATCCCAACCCCGCCGCCAATGATATACACATCTTTGCCGTGATATTTTTCCAGCGGGTACGGCCGGCCAAATGGCCCGCGCAACCCAACCGTTTCTCCCGGCTTTAGCTCATGCATCCGGCTGGTCGCCTGCCCGGCCTTCATCACGGTAAACTCGATCGTGTCGGTCTTTTTGGGATCGGAAGAAGGGGTGAACGGACATTCCCCGACCCCCGGGATGGTCACCTGCATGAACTGGCCGGAAAGGTAGGGCAGGGCGGTTTCCGGCCTTAAAATAAAAGTCTTGATCTGCGGGGTCTCGGTTATAACTTCCAAGACCTCCGCTTTAATTGGCTGGTATGGGTTGGCGCTCATTTCAACTCCCGGTCTAGGGCGGCAAAGACCTGCCGCATATTGATGTTACCGGCGCAGCCGTCGATACAGCGACCGCACCCGACGCAAGTGTAGCGCTGCAACCGATCATAGGAATAATCAAACTTACAGTGATAACGGTTCTGCAACCGCTGATAAAGCAAGCCCCGCGGATTCCCGCCGCCGGCAACCCGGGCATATCCGCCTTTCAGGCAGGCATCCCAGATCTTGTGGCGTTCCGAGTTTTTTCCCGCCGGCTGGTCGGTGAGCAGAAAACAAGTGCAGGTCGGGCAGGCAAAATTACAGGCGCTGCATTCCACGCAATCTTTGGTCAATTCCCGCCAGCGCGGATTTTCCAGGTTCTTTTTATGAACAAAGGCCAGCTCATGCTCCAACTGATATTGCCGATTGACCTGCGTCAGCTTGGCCTTGACCATTTCCCGGTTGGCGGTTTTCGCTTCCAGGGCCAGTTTCAAGACCTTGGAAAAAATATTGCGATAATCGTCGACGATCCGCTTCCCCTTATCGCTTCCCACTTCAACCACAAAACCATTGGGGACAACGGAAAGGTTAAGGTCAAAATACCGTTCGGGGTAAGGCTGGCCGCCAACCATGGTGCAAAAACAATTCTTTCCGCAATCAGTACAATCAGCGCCGATCAAGATCGATTTTTCACGATTGACCAAATAAAAAGGATCTTGAAAATCACCTTCACCAAAAACCCGGTCCAGGACATTGATCCCTTCCAGATCACAGCCGCGCGCGCCTAATACAACCAGCGGACTGGCGGAAAGATGAGTTTCTTCACCAAAATATCGGGAGACCAGCTCCGCGACCTTGAAAAAATGCCCTTTGACCGTCTCAACCGTGCGCCAGCCGGAAAGGTCGATCCGTTGAACATTGCCTGGGGTAACATCAAAGAGATATTTGCGGTTGAATTCATTGGCCGGGGCAACGACATGCGCTTTCTCAGTAAGCTGACAAATCAAATAGTTGAAATCATTGAGATTGATAAAGTATTCGTTCATGCCGTTGTTTTCGATTGTAAACTAAGCTTTTTTTATAGTCAACTTAAATAATGTTATAATTATATATCTTATGCCGATCTATCTTATCCTGGCAGGGCTGGTTCTTTGGGGCGTGCTTATCCCCTTCCAAGCGCCTCCGCCCAACGACCGGGTTATCTTCCAAAATAAGACGACGATCGCCGCCCGGATCGGCAGTAATAGCTACAATTTGGAGATCGCCGATTCAACGAGGAAAAGAGGCCAGGGGTTGTCCTGGCGCGGCGCCCTGCCGGCGGACCAGGGAATGCTCTTCCTCTTTGACCAACCGGGACGATATGAGTTTATTATGGACGGGATGCGCTTTCCGCTCGATTTTATCTGGCTGAACAATGGCTTGGTGGTCGACTTGAAAGAAAACGTTCCCCCTTTAAAGGCGAACCAGCCGTCGATCAATTTCACCGCCAAAAATAATTTTGACCAAGCGATTGAGCTTAACGCCGGGGAGATAAAAAAGAACGGACTTAAGCCCGGCGACCGGATCGCCTATTTTTGACTATCCTCGTGAAAAATGATATAAATTACCCATGAACAAGCTAAAATACTATATCTCCAAACAAAACGAGTTTGTGATCGAAAACTACAATTCCGCCCCTACTTTTTCCAGCTTCTTCCCGGGTATAGCCGGGATTTTTGGCTGCCCAATGTGGGTTTTTTACGCTAACCGCGGCCAATGCCTCACCTCCGCCGGTGTCCAGGACAAGAACGGAGCGATCATTGAATTCCACGCCGCCAATAAGGCCTACCGTGACGCAGCCTTGCAAGGGTTTCGAACCTTTCTGAAGGTCGACGGCCAATTCTATGAGCCGTTCTCCGAGCGGTCGCCATACCAAAACGAACTCCGGATCAACCCCTATGACATCCGGTTGATCGAAGAAAACCCCAACCTTAAGATCAGGGTTGAAGTTCACTATTACTCCATCCCCAACGAACATTTTCCCGCCTTGGCCCGCCGGGTCAAGGTCATAAATCTCGGCAAGAAAAGCCGCCAGGTTGAAATAATCGACGGGCTGCCGATCATTATCCCCTTTGGCTTCGAGGATTTTCTCCTTAAAAAGATGAGCCAAACGATCGAAGCCTGGTGCAAAGTCGAAAACCTGGAGAACGGCGCCCCATTTTATAAACTAAAAGTCCTTCCGGCCGACAACGCCGAGACCAAATTACTGCAAAAAGGGAACTTCTTTGTTTCTTTCTGCCAGGACGGCCAGCCGGTCTCAATCATCGTCGATCCGACGGTCGTTTTTGGGGAAAACAGCAGCCTGGAGTTTCCGGCCAATTTTATCGATAAGAAGCTCAAACTGCCGGCCAAGCAATTGACCGACGGCTTTACCCCCTCGGCTTTTGCCTATAAGAAATTTACCTTGAACGATGAGTTCGAACTTTCTTCGATCATCGGTCAAGTCGACAGCCTCGACCTCCTCAATCAGGACAAAGCCCGGCTGATGAGCCGTTCCTATTTAAACGAGAAATCAGTCGCCAACCAGGAGTTGATCGACGGGATCTGCGACCGGATGGATATCGGCAGCGCCAGCAAGAGCTTCGATCTTTATTCGCGCTACACCTTTCTCGACAACGTCATGCGCGGCGGACTGCCGGTCATGATCGGCGGCAAACCGATCTACCTTTATTACCGGAAGCACGGCGACATGGAACGCGATTACAACGACTTCCGACTGATGCCGACCTATTTTTCCCAGGGGAACGGCAACTACCGCGACATCAACCAGAACCGCCGGAACGATCTTTTCTTCAACCCGGAGATCGGCGCCGACAATATTTTCCGCTTCTTCAACCTGGTCCAGCTTGACGGTTTCAATCCCCTGGTCGTCCTGGGGAGCAAATACTTCATCGAATCTTCCCACGCCGCCGAGTCCTTGGCGAAAAAACATCTCCAGGCCCCGACCAAGGACCAGGTCGAAAAGATCGCCCGGCCTTTTATCCTGGGGGAATTGTTGAAAGACTTCGAAGGGAGCGACTATTCAACCTCCCGGGAAGAGTTTGCCGCCGACCTCATTGCCAGCAGCGAAGTCGAGGAGGGGGCGGTTCACGGCGAAGGCTACTGGATCGACCACGCCTTCTACAACACTGATCTGCTGGAGAGCTTTGAAGCGGTCTACCCCGACCGGATGAACGAGGTTCTTTTCAAACAAAAGACCCTGACCTATTACGATAACGACCATTTAGTCGTTCCGCGCAAAGAGAAATATAAGCTCTGCGGCGACAAGGTCCGCCAGTACGAAAGCGTGAAACTCGACTTGGAAAAATCAGCCTTGATCAACCACCGGACCTGGGGCAAGAACACGGTCCGGGTCGATCACGGCAAGGGGAAGATCTACCACACCACCCTGGCGGCCAAATTACTTTGCCTGATCGCTAACAAGGCAACCTCCTTCGACGCCGAAGGGATCGGGCTGGAAATGGAAGCGGACAAGCCCGACTGGTACGACGCCTTAAACGGCCTCCCCGGCCTTTTCGGTTCTTCGCTCTCGGAAACCCTGGAATTAAAAAGACTTTGCAAATATCTGCGCCAACATTTAACGACGGAAGAAGTCGCGCTGCCGGTCGAGGTCAAAGAATTTATCGACCACCTCCTCCCCGTCTTGTCGGAAACGAACAGCTTCAAATACTGGGAAAGCGCCGGCCAGCTTAAAGAGGTTTACCGTCAAAAAATCAAGTTCGGCGTCAGCGGCCATGAAGTTCCGCTCGAGGCCAAAGAAACCGGGGAACTGCTCGACCTGGTCATCGCCCGCTGCGACCAGGCAGCCCAAAAGGTCCTGGCCCAGGGCAATTATTACACTTATTTTATCAATGAGGTCAGCGCGTATGACAAGATCGGCCAGGACGAGATCAAGGTTCGAGCCTTCCGGCAAACCCCGCTCCCCCTCTTTTTGGAAGGGTTCGTCCACGCCTTGAAAGTTGAAAAGGATAAAAGTATTTATAAACGGGTCAAGGCCAGCCCGCTCTTCGATAAAAAACTTAAGATGTACAAGGTCAACGCCCCGCTGGAATCGATGCCGGTCGAGATCGGCCGGTCCCGGATCTTTACTCCCGGCTGGCTGGAAAACGAATCGGTCTTCGTCCACATGGAATATAAATACATGCTGGAACTCCTTAAGGCCGAGCTCTACAAAGAATTCTTTGCCGACTTCAAAGAAGTCCTGGTCCCCTTTATGGACCCGAAGGTCTATAAGCGGAGCATCCTGGAAAACTCTTCTTTTATCGTCAGCAGCGCCCACCCCAACGCCAAAAATCACGGCCGCGGCTTTGTCGCCCGGCTTTCCGGCGGCGCCGCCGAATTTATTGACATGTGGCTGACCATGACCACCGGCAAAACGATCTTTTCTCTCGACCCGGAAGGGAAGCTCCGCTTCCAGCTCAAACCGGTCCTTCCGGCCTGGCTCTTTAAAAAGCAGGAATTATGTTTTAAACTTTTTGGTTCTATTAACGTCACCTATCTTAACCCTAAAGGAAAAGACATTTTTGGCGTTGTTCCGGCCTCTTACAAACTAATACTTGACGATAAGGAAATCGAGATCGCGCAGCCTTTTATCGCCGAACCGTATGCCTCAATGATCAGGGAACGGAAAGTTAAAAAGATCGTGGCAACCCTCTCCTAGTTTTGCTACAATACGAGAACTATGTATCCTTTTGGCGTAACTTTCTACCCCGACCAATGGCCCCTGGGAACGTGGGAAGAAACTTTCAAACAAATTAAAGATAGCGGGCTCAACATCGTGCGGTTCGGCGAGATGGCTTGGGACTGGGTCGAGCCGGAACCGGGCAAGTATCGCTTTTACGACCTCGACCGGGCGCTCGACATTTGCGAAAAGGTCGGGTTGCAAGTCCTGCTTGGCCTGCCTACTTCGCAAGTCCCCAGTTGGTTCTACCGCAAATATCCGAACAGCCAGCCGATCGCTCAGGACGGGACCCTTTATCCTGAATACGGCCCCCGCCCCAACATCTGTAAAGACAACCCCCATTACCGGATGCACGCCGAGAAGCTGGTCCGGACCATGGTCAAACGCTACGCCAAGCACTTAGCGGTCGCTATGTGGCAGGTCGACAACGAACCGGTCTATCCGCCACTCGACCACACGACCATCAACGATTTCTGCCATTGCGAACATACCCGTCAGGCTTTCATAACCTGGGCAAAGAAAAAGTATGGCACCATCAAGAATTTAAACGAGGCCTGGGGAACCAGGTTTTGGACGACCACTTTCTTTTCTTTCGAAGATATTCTTACCCCGAAAGCCGGGATCTGGGAAGCGGTCTCACCCCACATCTTCCTCGACTGGTTCCGTTTCAAGACCGACAGCTTGAGCCAGTGGATCAACCACCTGGCCGCCGTCGTCCGCGAATACGACAAGTTCCATAAGGTCGGGACTAACGGCTTTGTCGGGATCTGCACTCGGGTCCCCGACCACAGTAAAATGGTCGGCAACCTAGATTGGTATGGGCTCGATATTTATCCTAAAGGCGGACGGATGGACCCGCAAGGGCTCGCTTTCCATTACGACCTCTGGCGCAGCTTTGTCCGCGGAACAAAAGCGGAATTCCATATCACCGAGCTTCAGGGGGGACAGAACGTCCGCTGGGGAGCACCCGAATACGTTGAGGGACCGGAGATCAAAGGGTGGACCACCTCCGCTCTCGATCATGGGGCTGAAGCGATCCTTTATCACGCCTGGCGGCCGCCGCTGTTCGGCGCCGAGACCGGCGGTTTTGGGATCTGCAATGTCGACGGCACGCCGAGCAAACGCCTGGAAGTGATCAAGAAATTAGCCGGCGACATCCGGACCGGTAAACTCAAAAAAGCCAACTTAAAAGCCAAGGTTGCCATCGCTTATCTGCGCGGCAGCGAGATCCAGACCTATCAGGAACAAGGCCCCCCCCGCGGTATCGCCGGACAATGGGAAGCGGTCCGCTCCGACATCGGCATGATGCACGCGATCCTCTCGATTGGCGGCGCCCACTCGGTCCTTTTTCAAAAAGGGGAACCGGCCGACTTTATCTTTGAAAGGGAGCTCGACAGCGGCAATCTCCCTTATAAGGTAATTTTAATGCCGAACCCGTATCTACTCTCAAAAAAACAATACGATAATTTGAAGAAATGGATCAATACCGGCGGGAAACTCATTACTGAAGCCCGCTTCGGCTTGAAAAATGAAATGGGACACCTTTACGAACATCCGCTGATGGAAGATCTGGTTGGAGTAAAATACGAATTCACCGAACCGAAACCGGCTGGCTTCCTCGACGGGTTGCAGGGAAAGCCGCGGACCGAACAGGTTTTCACTAAGAAAATCGGCAAGGGCCAAGCTATCTACGCCAACTTCAGCCTCTTTTTGCAGATCAAAAACGGCAATAAAAAGTGGGCTTCCCTGGTCGCGAAAGAATTGGCCTAACCTCTTTTTCCCCTCTTTTCCCATCGTCAGTTTTATGCTAAAATAGGGGATATTCCCAACACAGAAAGGAAATGTTTATGTCTAAGTACGGTCATTTTGATAAAAAGAACAAAGAGTTTGTTATTACCCGTCCCGATACCCCGCTTCCCTGGATCAACTATTTAGGAGCCGATGAATATTGCGCCCTCATGTCCAACACCGCTGGGGGGTACAGCTTCCATAAAGACCCGAAAGAACGGCGCTTGACCCGGTATCGCTACAACAATGTCCCGATGGACCGCGGCGGTCGCTACATTTACGTTCGTGATAATAAGACCGAAAAGTTCTTCTCCCCCTCCTGGCAGCCGACGATGAAACTAGATAAATACGAGTGCCGCCACGGGATCGGTTATACCGTCATCAGTTCGGAATACGCCGGGATCAAGACGAAAACGACCTATTTCGTCCCGCTGGGCGAAAATCTCGAGATCTGGATGCTCGAGATCAGCTCCAATAAAGATCGCGATCTCTCGGTCTTCCCGTTCGTCGAGTTCTGTCTCTGGGATGCCTTAAACGACATGACCGACTACCAGTACAACCTGAACATCGGCCAGACCGAATACAAAGACGGGATCATCTATCACCTCTCCCGCCACCGGGTCAATCCGGACCTCGTCGGCTTCCTGGCTTGCGCCAATGCCTTGCCGAAGGGCTTTGATACCCAGCGCCGCGACTTCATGGGGACTTATGGCGATTTCTCCGCGCCGCGCGGGGTCGTCGAAGGAAAAATGAAAAACTCCATCGCCTGCGGCTGGTCGCCGGTCGGCGCCCTTAAAATTCCAGTCAAATTGAAAAAGGGAGAGACCAAAACCCTGATCTTCGTCCTCGGCTTCGAAGACAATCTCGAAGGCCCGGCGAAAAAAGTTAAGCAGTTCAGCAAGAAAGAAGTTATTGAAAAAGAGCTCAAGAAGCTGGCCGAATACTGGGAAGGGAACCTCAACAAGTTCGCCGTCGAAACCCCGGATGAAGAGTTGAACCTGATGGCCAATGTCTGGAACCAGTACCAGTGCCGGACCACCTTCAACTGGTCCCGTTCCGCTTCCTATTACGAATCGGGGATCGGCCGCGGCATGGGCTTCCGCGATTCCAACCAGGACACCCTCGGCTTCGTTCACATGATCCCGGGTAAAGTTAAAGAACGGATCAAAGACCTGGCCGCTACCCAATTAAAAGACGGAAGCGCCTATCACCAGTATTCGCCGCTCTATAAAAAGGCGAATCCTTCCGACCACAAATACGGCGACGATCATCTCTGGCTGATCTACTCAACCGCCGGTTACGTCAAAGAGACCGGGGATGTTAACTTCCTCAAAGAAGAAGTAACCTTCGCCGGCGAAGATTCCGGGACCATGTACGAGCATCTCGCCCGGGCGATCAGCTTCTCAACGTCTAATATCGGCGAGCACGGGATCCCGCGGATCCTTTTTGCCGACTGGAACGACTGCTTGAACCTGGACCAGGGAAAAGGGAAAGCGGAATCGGTTATGGTCGCCCAAATGCTGGTCGGCGGCGCTTATGAAATGGCCAAGCTGGCTGATCTCCTCGGGAAAAAAGAGGACGTCAAAAAATACACCAAGATCGCCGACGACATGAAGGCGGTCATTAACGAAAAGTGCTGGGACGGCCAATGGTACACCCGCGCTTACACCGACGAATTAGAGCCGGTCGGTTCCAAGAGCTGCAACGAAGGGAAGATCTACCTGGAAAGCCAGGCCTGGGCGGTCCTCTCCGGCACCGCCGATGAAGACAAGGCCAAACAATGCATGGATTCGGTGAAAAAGAACCTGGCAACCGAACACGGGATCATGGTCATGAACCCGCCCTATTCCAAATTCTACTGGCAGCTCGGTTCGATCGGGGTTTATCCTCCAGGTCTCAAGGAGAACGGCGCGATTTTCTGCCACCCTAATCCGTGGGCGATGATCGCCGAATGCCTGATCGGCCGTGGCGACCAGGCTTATGCCTATTACCGGGCGATCCTACCGTCAGCCCGCCTCAAGATCGCCGATCTGCACAAGACCGAACCGTACGTTTACTGCCAGATGATCGCCGGCCGCGACCACAAAGATTTCGGCGAGGGCAAAAATTCCTGGTTGACCGGTTCTGCTTGTTGGAACTTTGTCGCCATGTCCCAATATATCGTTGGGATCCGCGCCGACTACAAAGGATTGATGATCGATCCGTGCGTCCCCAAGGCTTGGAAGAGCTTTACCGCCCGCCGGGAATTCCGCGGAGCCACCTACAATATCTCCGTGAAGAACCCAAAGGGGGTCAGTAAAGGCGTTAAGCAGGTTACAATGGATGGTAAAGAATTAAAGTCAAATGTTCTCCCAGTCGGCAAAGCGGGGCAAGAGTATAACGTTGAAGTTGTTTTAGGCTAGTTTATCAAGGGCCGGTTGCTGAAGTTGGCGACCGGCCCTTATTGTATCGCCAGAACCTTGGTCTTGCCAATCGTTTTTCCGTCGGCCACGATCCGGACGAAATAAACTCCATTCTCAACCTTTTCATCAAGGGCTGTTTTACCGTCCCAAGCCACCCGGCTAAGCCCGTCGCTCCCCCGGTTGGCGCTATTATCAACCAACAATCTGATCAAACGCCCGGAAAGGTCAAAGATATAAGCCTTGACCGGGCGATCCGTGGAATACTTGTAAGCGATCGTCACCGGCTGACTAACTGGAACAAAGGGGTTAGGATAAGCAACCGCGTCCCCCTCTAAAGTTGTAACGGTCGCGATCACCCCTCCCACTTGAGGGAAAAGCGGAGTAAAGATCATTGAGGCCAGGCCAACACTGCCGCTGTAACTGCCACTGTAGATTAAGCCCGCGACGCTTTCGCCAGCCACGCCAAAATTATCATAACTTGGGCTGCTGGAACTACCCGGCAGCATGGTTTGCGCCTCCGGCGTCGTGGTCAAAGCCAGCCCAGGCAGAGCGAGGCAGAGGATCGCTAGCACGATTATTATCGGTCTCATGATTTTAATCCTATAGTTTTTAGGCCGAGGTGTCAACCAAGGCCGCTCCGGTTGACCCTCCGCCCGCCACCTTCTATAATAGAGAGACAAACAGGAGTACTATGAAAAAAATATTAACCTTTCTCTTTATTATGGCGATCATTAGTCCCGTGCTGGCAGTCCCGCAATTCATCAATTACCAAGGAGTTCTACGGGACGACCAGGCGCGCCTGGTAACCGGTAATAAAGCAATGACTTTCAAACTTTACGATGCGTTAAGCGGCGGTTCCCTTGTCTGGCAGTTAACGACCGCTGAAGTCGTGGTCAGCAACGGTCTTTATAATATTAAACTCGGGCCACTTGGCTATAACGAGCTCGGTTCCGGACCGCGCTGGCTAGAGGTCAGCGTTGGCAGTGAAACGCTCTCTCCACGGCTTGAGCTCCTCTCCATCGCTTACGCCATCACCGCCGGATCAGCGGAAGCAGCCGCGACCCTGGGCGGATATGTCCCGGCAACGACCGGAACCGGGAGCTTCATTCCAGTCACTACCGGCGGGAAGCTTGATTCCTCGGTTATTCCAGCCTCCGGTGGAACGGTAAATGCCGACACGGTTGACGGTTTTCATGCCAGCGCCACCGCGACCGCTGGCCAGCTTTTACCGCTTGATAGCGGCAAGCAATTAAAAGGGATGTCGGTTTCGGCGGAGGCAAGCGGCGGCTATGCCTTTTTTGTTGCTGGTAAGTTTGGAGCTTCTCGGGGAGGAACGGGTTCGCCTTCCGGCATAGCGACCATTACCGCGGGTAACAATTCCGTTACGGTCAACAACACCTCCGTTACGACCAATAGCCTGATCTTGTTGACCCAGGGGCCCTACAGCTCGAATGTCGATATAAACACTAATGGAATATATATTAGATCACAATCAAGCGGACAATTTATCGTAAAAACGAACGATAACGCCTTTAGCGTCGGCGGTTCGCAAACCTTACCGATATATTATTTAATTATCAACTGAACCGGTCAGACCTTGGAAATTTATCCCCTTATATAGCGGCGAATATGACTGATACCCGCCCGGGACATCGGTCGTCAGGGTAACTTTTGCTTCCACGTATCGGCCGTTAACGCCGGTGATTTCGCCCAACGCTCCAAGCGGAGCAAAGCTCCCGGTTAAAGGCAGGCCATTTCCACCCCGAACTCCGCTAATAACTAAATTGGTTCCAGTCGGGAGCGTTCCAATTATTTGCGGTTTCACATTGCCGGACCCCAGGTTGTTCACCGAACTCCCCAGATCAAAAAGCAGATCGACCGAGCCGCTGTCGACATAGCCGGTAAAATCATTGATCGCGCAAAAGTGCATGTAGTGGCCGAAAGCGTTAATGCCGCTTGCCGCGCTCAAATCCCCCCATTTGACCTGGTTCTCGGAGGATGTAAGGAGCAGGTTGCCAACACCGTTAATCGCGATAGGCTGCCTGGTGGCGATCGCGTCATCCGCTAAGGCCAAGTAATCGCTTCCCGTGCCGCAAATCATCAATGAATGGGCGGCAGCGCTCATATCGATCGCCGCGCCTTGAATCGCGTCATTGTCGGTGTCCCTGACTAAATTCGTCAGCAATCCGATCTGCACGTTCTTTGCCCCGTCCGTGATGTTAAACGAACTTCCCTGCCCTTTAGCCGTTGAATTTTCGATCCTGGCCCGTCCCTGCACGCACCACATCAGATTATTATTTAGGCCGGCCCCCCGGCTCCAGTAAAGCGAACTATTGCTCGACATCGTGTTAAGCCAGATCGACTTTTCATTGGTCAGGGAATCGACCTCCACCCCGGTCGAGATCGAACCGGCCGGCGGAGAGAGAGGCGACAACGTCCATGGGTCAGCGGCGGCCGACGGCATAATATTTTCGCTCGCCTTCCAACACTTCATGTTGTTGCGCATTAAGATCAGCCAACCATCAAGATTGGCCTTTGACGGCGGCAAGGTAAAATCATCGATCCCGACCAGGTTGGCTTTGCCGAGCAGGACAGGAACCAGCGGCTGTAAGCCTCCTTCTTCGGTCACGACGTCCTCAATCACATCGATTATCACATCAGGGGTTACAACGTCAGGGATAACGTCTTCCTTGGTGTCTTTAGCCACATCCTCAATCACGTCTATTGGCGCGTCGGGGATAACGTCTTCCTTGGTGTCTTTGGCCACATCCTCAATCACGTCTATTGGCGCGTCGGGGACAACCTCTTCCTTGGTATCTTTGACCACATCCTCAATCACGTCGGGAAGCCCGGAATCTTTCTCCTCAACCACGGAAATCCGATCTTTTTCTTTCGCGCCCATTTCGGCGATATTGGCACAGCCAAAAACCGCGGATAAGGTCAAAACCGAAGCCAAGCCGAACATGGCTTTGCTCTCCTTAAGCTCTCTGACCGGTGCGACCAGCGGCAATTCTCTGGCCCGCGTCGCCAAATGATTTTCAATGGCCCGCGGCCGGACAGCCAGTTCACAGCTCCGATTAATTTTAATTTCTCTGATCATAAATCCTCCTATTCTCCTACTTGCCATGAAGTCGGGGTCAACCCCGCCTTGACTATCGACGCCTCAACAACTTTTAAGTCGGCGACGAACTGGTCGACGTTAAAATGGCGGCGTTCCTTGTCCGAAGCTAAGGCCCGTTTAAAGATCGCGCGCATGTTATAAATAACTTCTTCCATCCCTTCCTGCTTAAAATGCGGGATGGCGCTGGCGATATCCGGAATCTCTGAATTGGTGATCGCGCGGAAGTTTCTTTTTATATACTCGCCATAACTTTCCGATGAACCGGTCGCTAAATTAGTTTGACAAGGAAACGGAGGCTCCCCGGTCAGTAAGTTGTAATAAAGCAAACCCAGGGCGTAAATATCGGTCCTGGCGTCAACCGGGCCGCCAAAATGCTGTTCCGGCGCCATGTATTCCGGCGTGCCGAACACCGCGCCGGCCTGGGTCATCTTTTTTTCGCTGGTCGTGTCTTTGGCGATCCCAAAATCAAGGACCTTGATCACGCCGTTCCGGGAAACCAGGATGTTATCCGGCTTGATATCGCGGTGCACAATGCCTGCTTGATGGACCGCTTTAAAAACATTGGCCACTTCGATCATTACTCTGGTTGCTTCCAGGGGATGAATCCGAGAAAATTTAATCAGGTAGTCGGCCAAGCTGGAACCGGCCACAAATTCCATGCTGATAAAAGGAACCCCGTTCAATTCGCCCATACCATAACAGGTCACGACATTAGGATGGTTGAACTTCATTAGCATGTGGGCCTCCGCGACAAACCTTTCGGTGAATTCTTTATCGCCGACATATTTCGCCAACTTGATGATCTCCGGACGACTGCCTTGCGACAAGTTAAGGGCTAAACGGACGGTCGCGCAGCCCCCTTCGCCATAATTCTCGGAAATGGCATAGGTCTGCATGGTCTTTTGGTCGCCATATTGAACATCAACGTCTTTGATCATCCAACGTTCCCGGTCCGATGAGCCCAGATTGCCAACTTCCATCGTCGCTAATTTTATCCGCCGGCTCATCGATCTTTCGGTCAAGATAGCGGCCAGCATCGCTCCCGGAATGGAAAGGCCCAATGACTCCGGATGAACATCAAAACGGTTGAACGACGCGGCCCGGTCGGCGGCGCCGCCAGCCGCTCCAACGGCGGCAATCATCCCAACCCGCAAGGTTTTACTTAACTTGGGATAATTGTTGGTAAATCGGCCGATCCCAGCCAGAATTCGGCTGCTTGTCGCGACCATTATTTAGCCTCCGGTAACGGTTCGTTGGAATAAGGCATGAAAGGGAGGCCCGCCGGACGTAAAGCCCCAAAGCCGATCACCACCGCACCCGTAACGGCCGTTCCTTTTCCGTCATTATTGTGAACTTGTTCGCCGCCGACGGAAGGATAAATATAGAAATTGCCGAGCTTGATCCGGCCAACCAGCGAACCGCCGGCCTTGATCGTTTCAGTCTGATAATCATTTTGAACAAACAGCGCCGGGCCAACCCCAAAAGTCGTCCCGTTCATAAAATAACGGGCTTGCAGCAAGCTCGCGACTTTGGTGTAATCGAACCGGGCGGCGCCGTCGTGATCGCCAGACAGAAAACCGAGCCCGGCATATCCGCCTAACATTGACGCTTCGCTGATTTTATCGTAACCAACGATGCCGCCAATAAACGGCCGGATTGGACCGAACCGCAGGGAAACGCCTGGTTCAGCTACCGCGCGAAGCTGCGAATTACTATCTAAACTGCCGTAGAAAATTGATTCCGTTAAAGTAATCGCTATTTTATTGGAAAGGTAAGAAATTATCCGGCCGCTATTGATCAAACCGATCTGGCTGGGATTGCGCGCTTCAACATTTCGTTCCGGCGCGGCGTTATAATAATTATAATAACCAGCCTGAACAAAAAGTTGCAGACTCTCCCTGTTTATTCTTAATGTTCCCCGGGCATCGTCGCTTCCTTCCCTGGTATTTGAAGTCGTGACCAAATGGCCGCGATAATCAACCTGAAGATCGGCCGCGGCACTAAGCTTATACTGGGCAGAAGCCCCCGCCAAGCCAAGCACCCCGCCATTGTCTCCCGAAAGATAGCCTGCGCCGCCAATCAATCGATAGTTGAATTTATTGGGGTCTTTTTTAGTCGGGGTTGGCGTCTGTTTTATCTGCGGGCGGTTACCGACCGGACCGTTGATCGGCTGAATTTGCTGACAATTCGCCTTCATATAGTCATTAATTTGTTGGCTGGAAACATTGTCGACCCAACCTTGTTGGCCGATCCCCAGCGTTAAGCGGGTATTGGCGTTAAGACGGAAACTTAGTTGGCTTAGGGACCGGGTCAATTGCTCGGTCGGATTCTCTCCGGCTATTGCGGAATAATGTTCGGCTGATAATTGTCCTTTTAGGATATTAAAGCGGCCTAATCTAGTTTCATATTCCCTGATAAATTCTTCAAGATATGATTTTTCCTTCTCCAATAAGACCTTTTTTTCGTGTCCGGCAGGGAGTTGCGGCAAGACCTCGTTGATATTCGAAATGGTTTTTTCTACCACTTTGATCGTTCGTAAAAATGGATTCCGTTCCTGCACGTCTTGTTTCGCTAACTCCAGCAACGCCTTGGAGGCGACCAGCTTGTTTTCGTCCAGCGACATCCCTTTGGTCAAGGCGACCATCTCCAATAAAACACTGATGTCGGCCAAGACCGGCAGGTCTTGCTTAAGGATCGGGTCTCCCTTTTGAGGATCTATTTGAACATTATATTTTGAACAAATCGCTGATAATTCCATGGCTACTCCTTATAACGTAATGCATTTCCCGTTGACTAAGACTTGAGGAGCACGGCAGCCTGGGGCCTTTTTCGTCGGCGCCGTTTTTACCGTGGTTGAAGAAGCGGCCGGAGGTGTTGGCGCTGGCTCGGCAGAGGCGCTTGAAGAAGTAGCCGGCGGCAGAACAACAATCGGCTGGGGCTTAACCTCGACCGGCTGAGGAACTAAAGAACAAGCCGGCAAGCTCGCGTCATCAATAACGACAACCTTGGTCAAATACTGCCGGAGAATCGGCCAATACCGGTTATCTCTAACCAAAACATCAAGTGGATTAACAAAGCCCTTAGCCGCGAGCTCTTTCTCATAAGCCGTGACTTGTTCCTGAGTCGCCGGCTGGTCGCACTTATTCCTTAAGATATAAGTCGCGAAAGCCCTGATAGTAGTAGTAAAATCGATCGGTATAATTCTATCTGCCATATATATTCCCCGCATATTCTTCGGCAGATAAGGGAAAAAATTTCACCTGAATTTATAACAAAGGGCCCCGGGTTACCGGGGCCCTTACATTTATATATTAGGAAAAGGGGTTATTTTGTGCCGAATCTGGTCAGGTAAACGGCTCCCAGGCCACAAATCCCGGCGATAAATTTAACAAAGAACCCGAAAAAAGGAAGCAGGCCGACTAGGAAAAGCAGGAGTACCCCGGTCAAAGTCTCGACCATCATCGATTTGTTATAGATCCGAAAAGCATTAAGCGCTTTCTTCCCCAGGAGATGTCCGGCGGCAAAGTAACCAAAAAAGGCGGCCGCCCCCATCAACAGGATCCAAACTGGGATCAGCATGATGCCAATCAGAGAGATCGCTAGGACAATGGCAATCGGCAAGAAAAGAAGGGCGATCAACAAACCGTAAAGGAAAGAGCGTAATAAGCCGCTTTCGATCGCGCCTGACGCCCTGCCAAGCTGGGGCATAAAAAGTGAAACCATGATCATTGTCAGGACAATAAATCCAACAAAAGAAATAAGCCTAAAGAGAACCATTCCTTTTAAGATCCCGCCATTGACGAAAAAGTTCAGCGCCGGCGCCACCCCTGGAGCGGCCACTTCAACGGCATTCCCGCGGACGATCGCCCCCGGTTCTTTAACGATCACTCCGCCAATCGCGGCCACGTCTCCAACTACTTTCCCGGTTTCTTTAAGAAAAACATTGCCGCCAACCGCGACCGCGTCTCCGGCGACTTTCCCGTAAACGGTGACATTGCCGCCAACCGCGACCGCGTCCTTAACTTCGGACCCCAGCGGGACTACAACGCTGGCGCCGACTTTAACCAAAGAGGTATCGTTCTTTTGAAGTTCCTTGATAACCGCGAAACACGAAGTAGAGAACAGAATAATGGCAAGGAGCGCGAAAATCCTCTTTTTCATCATGAAACCTCCTGGGTTTTTATTGGGATTTTAATCGTCCAAATTATATTCCCCAGCCTCTAAAAAGTCAACCGGAGCGACGCCGGATCTTCTTCTTAATCGGCGAGTATTTAACGATCCGCTCCCTTAGCCAAGCCCACCGCAGCCAGGTCTGGAGCTCTTTCGCGCTCATCCTGATCTCCCGAACCTGATTGACCGGCAATTGATAAACCACCTTATACATCATCTGGCTCCTTTACGATCAAGCGCCCGGTATTGGGTCGCTTCCGCTATATGGTCGGCTTTAATCGCCGTTACTCCCTCAAGATCGGCGATAGTTCGGGCAACCTTCAAGATCCGGTCATATGAGCGGGCGCTTAAGCCAAGGTGGATTACCGCGGACTTAAGAAGGGTTTCCGCTTCCCTTTCCAACCGGCAATGTTCACGCAGCTGCCGGGAGGACATTCTGGCATTACTAAAATTTGGACTCCCGGCAAAGCGTTCTCTTTGCCGATCTCGGGCGGCAATCACTCTTTCTCTGATCGTTTTTGAGCTCTCCCCGTCCGGTTGAGCGGTCAATTCTTCCCTGGTCAGTCGGGGAATTTCGACTTGCAAGTCGATCCGGTCAAGAAGCGGACCGGAAAGTTTCGCCCAGTAGTTTTGGGTCTTGAGCGGCGAACAAACACAGGGCTTTACTGGATCAAGATAATTACCACAGGGGCAAGGATTCATCGCCGCGACCAGCATAAAAGCGGCCGGATATGTTAGCGTCGCTTGCGCCCGGGAGATCGTGACTTGCCCATCCTCCAAAGGCTGGCGCAAGACTTCCAGCACCCGCCGCTCAAACTCGGCAAATTCATCCAGGAACAAGACCCCATAATGAGCCAAGGAGACCTCCCCCGGCCGGGGAATCCGTCCCCCGCCAATGATCCCGACATCGGAGGTCGTGTGGTGGGGGGAACGAAAAGGCCGCTGGGTAATTAGTGGGTGTTTGCTGTCAAGCAACCCGGCAACCGAATAAAGGGTCGCGACTTCCAACGCCTCTTCTATGGTAAATGGGGGAAGGATCCCGGGCAGTCGTCTGGCCAGCATCGTCTTTCCTGAGCCAGGGGAACCAACCAGTAAAATATTATGGCCTCCAGCAGCCGCTACTTCCAGCGCCCGTTTCCCGTGGCTCTGCCCTTTGATGTCGAAAAAGTCGAGGTCATCAACCTCGCTCCTTTTTAATAAAGTTTTGCCGTCAAATTTATGCGGCGCTAGTGGTCGCTCGCCATTGAGATGGTCGATCGCTTCCCGTAAATTAGCGGCCGCGAACACCTCTATCCCTTCAACCAGCGCCGCTTCGTCGGCATTTTCCCGCGAGACCAGGATCTGCCGCCGACCACTTTTTTTTGCCGCCAGGCAGATCGGTAAAATCCCATTCACCCGGCGGACCGTCCCATCGAGCGACAGCTCTCCTAAAATAACGCACTTTTCAACATTCTCTTTCACCAATCCGGCCAAGACCATCATTCCCAGCGCGATCGGCAAATCATACATCGGCCCCTCTTTTCTAATATCGGCCGGCGCTAAGTTAATAATGAAATAACCGGGAGGAAACTCAAACCCGGAATTTAGGATCGCCGATCTCACCCGATCGCGCGACTCTTTCACTGAAGCGTCAGGTAGGCCAACGATCGTTTGCCCCGGCAACCCCTTCTGCGAATTGATCTCGACTTCCACAAAGATCGCATCCAAGCCATTAACCGCCGCCGAGGTCACTTTAGTTAACATCCGAAAACCTCAAAGGCGTTCTCTAAGTGGTCAATGACCGGTTCACTCCCCTGACGGCGAGTTATCGTCAGGACATCAAAGCGGCAGTTGAGATCATTGATTCGATTAACAAAAAGGTAATAACGAGCGGCATGAATAATGCTTTCTTTTTTACTTTTACGAATAGCGGAAGCCGGGGAGCGATAATTACTAAATGAGTAGTTTTTCACCTCAACAAAGACCAAAAACTCGTCTTTTCGGGCGACCAGATCGATCTCCCCTTGTTGGGAGCGAAAGTTTTTCGCAACGATCGAATAGCCTTTTGCCTGTAAATACCGTTCGGCAGTCGCTTCCCCGCTAACGCCTAATAAATAACTTCTCATTGCCATAACGAGGGGGTATAAGCAATTTTATTGCCAAAAAAAAT
>Ga0265297_10004528_pt1 | contig 22567 bp, 32 predicted proteins | sample Munlanlwell13791_FD_192502 | JGI IMG/M metagenome (GOLD analysis project Ga0265297, IMG submission 192502) | Leachate microbial communities from a municipal landfill in Southern Ontario, Canada - Leachate well 137-91 | ecosystem: Engineered > Solid waste > Landfill > Unclassified | place... | reverse complement strand
TATAAAGGAATTAAAAGAATACATATTGAATATGTGTTGAAATCTACTTCTTGATAATTCATTTTTCTTAGTCCTCATGATATTGATAGGCACTGGCCCATGAATGTAAGGAAGATAAACAAGTTTCTGGTTGAAGTCAACAAGCATTTTATTCTTCTGTATTTCTTGGAATGCTTTTGAATGATTGATCTCAGACTTCAGATACTTTACAGCAGTTTTTTCTCCAACACCATTTATACCTTGTACATTGTCTGAACTACAGCCAGTTATGCACTTGATTACACGATAATTTATTGGATGAAGATTACCGTAGTTCTCTCTGAAGTTGTGTTCAGTGTAGAAAGACTTCTTAATGATGTTATAGATTTTGACTGTAGGACGGAGTACCTGATATAAATCCTGGTCTGTAGAAACAATAACAAACTCATCCTTTGGATGATGAATAATGAAATGGACGATTAAATCATCTGCTTCATACCCGGACTGAAGGAATGAATTACTGAAACCAAGACCAGGAATTACATCTCTCCTCAATTCAGTGATCTGATTGTAAAGACACATACGATCTTCATGATGTTCATCATTGGACTTGATACGATTCGCTTTGTATTCTGGATAGATTTCTTTACGGAAATTCTTTCTTGAATCCCAAAGGAATACAAAGCGATTAGATTCTATCTTTTTGGACAATGACAACAACTGTTTCAGAACACCAAATATGACACCCACTTCCTTATCATCATTGGATAGATTTCCCATCGAATGATAAGAAATATGACAAAGGTTATTCATATCCAATAGAACATACGGTTTCATTTATTCTCCATACTTGGGTTCACGATCAAGTTTGATTTTCTCTTCAATATCATTCCATACTTTCTCTGTGATTTTATCCAATTTACTTGTCAGTTTATTTTTCTCAATGTGATCGATCAATTTCTCTTCAGAAAGAGAAACATCAAATTCAGCAGCATCTATTGTTTTGTTTTTCTTCCAATGTTTCTCTTCCACCAAGAATTGAATACAACTGGCTATTGAATCAACTCCGTAATCATAATACAAAGGGAACTCAATGTTTCTTTTCTTCCCGGTCAGTTTATTTTTTGAGATTTTCGCAAAGACATCTGTTCCAATTTCCCGTTCCATCTTCTTATGTTTCTTTCCAACAGCCAACCAGATTTCATGTGTGCAGTAAAACTTTAGAGCCTTACCACCTGATCTGGTCTTTGGAGCGAAAAGTGATCCATACCCGATGTTATCCCTTGTCTGAGAGATAATCAAAACGAATGAGTTGGACTTTTTGATTTTACGGACGATGACACGCATGATCTCAGCTATCATCCTCGGTTTCTCAGTTTTAAAACTTCCTCCCTTATTGCTTTTTTCCTTCGCATATTCTTCTGCTCTTTTCTGTTCCTCCACACAAGTAAGAGCATCAAGACTATCAAGCACATAAATAAAAGGGGTTGGATCATTCGTGAGAGAAACAACAGTTCCATAGAAATCTTCCACTGTGTCTGAGGATATTTTCTCAACTCGTTCTGATGTTTTTGTGCCGAACATCTTTTTAACATTGATTTCCAATGCCGCTTCCACATCATCATATATAATTTTATAATCTTTAAATGTAGGATCATTACAAACTTCAGCAAGCATTGACCATGCCAATATTGTTTTTCCTGATGAACTATCTCCGATCAGATTGGCAATCTTACCTGCTCCGTATGCTCCTTTAATAGAGTCGGAACAGGCAAGATTCAAAAGAGTTGAACCTGAAGGGATGAGAAAAGCCGGTTCCTCATCCTTCAGGTTCTCTATTGTGATCTGATCTGAAGAAGGTTTTCTCTTCTTCAGTTTCATTTATTTCTTTCCTTTACCTTTCTTGGGTTTGTCTTTCTTCTTTGCAGCTTCCAATTTCTCTGCTTCATCTGAACAGTCATCCCAGATCGGACAGGTTTTACATTCCTTGTGCTTGTCAAGACCAGTACCAAAATCATCTACAGCACAGGTTTCATCCTCATTTGATTCTTCATCTTCAGGTTCTTCTTCTGTTTCTTCCTCTTCCTCGGTTTCATCTTCATCATCTTCAGCCGGAAAAGCCTCATCATCATCGTCAGGTTCTTCTTCCTTCTGCTTCTTCATACGATCAAGTCTGGATTCAACATTCTTCTTTGCAGCCTTTTCTTCTCCGTAGAATGCAGTGGACACATCATCATTACTCGGATGCATTTTGATAACATCATCCAATGGGAAAATCTGTGAAAGAATATCGTCAGGAATCGGTTCATCACGATCAACAAAACGATGACCAAGATACGATACCGAATCCCGATCTGTTCCTGTAGCGTCTTTGTATTTGCCTGTAATCTTCACTGAGAAGGCAATACTTTTTCCGGAGTCGATATCAGAGAATGCAATGGCTCCACCACCACGAGGCGACTTTGCAATCTCATCTACATGATTCTCAAAGAAGTAGTGGGACACTTCCCAAATCTGCAAACCTTTTTCTTCTTCTTCTGGAGTGTCATGAACCCATACCAGATACACAGTTCTTCTTTTTGGAGAAATCTTTTTCCAGTCTTCCAAAGGTAATCTGTTGTTAGCAATGTATTCACAGATTGGATCATTCTTTTTGAAGTTCTTGGTCTGACACACAAAAGGTTCCCGAAGTGTTCCAACACCTGTATGAACATACAGATCAACGACATAGGCCAGTTCACCTTCAGCCACTTTTGGATGATCTTTACCAGCAAAGAATGGGATGATGTCGATGATGTGATCACCTTTACCACATTTCCAGAATCCAATTCCTTCAGGGATTTTCTCAGCATCAAAGATGGTTGGATAAGACTGTTTATCGTCTTTGGTGTCAACCTGTTCCTGATGTCTCTTTACAAGGTTCTCTTTCTGTTTCTTGAATTTGTCACGAATAGATGGTTTAGCCATTTTATAATTCTCCTTTATTTTTTCAGTCTTTTTGATTTGTTTTGATTCAGTTTATTTGTGATTTCTTTTTGGGTTTCATCATGTTTCTCTTCGATGGAAGGATTTGGAAGCATAGGACGACTGGCAAAGTATCCGGCTACATACAGTTCTGAAAGTCCTTCCAGAGCTTTTCTTTTCGCTTCGATTGAATTGGTCATGTTTTTGATTTCTTTTACCTTGTGTTCAGCTTCAAAGTATCTTTGTATAGCCTCCTTATATTTGGGGTTAAGGACGATAAGAGAATTGATTGCGGATTCAGTTGGTTTAGGAGTGACATTTTCTCTGATCTCAAGATCAATCTCAGCTTTGGTTGTATCCAATTTATCTTTCAATCTGGTTCTCAACATTTCAGCTTCCAACAACTGTACACCATATTTGTGGGACAGTTCCGGTTGTTGCAACCATGCTTCATCCAGTGAGTGCATATCCAGTTTTAATTCATTCATCTTCATTCCTTTCAATATAGATATATTTAATGAAGTATTCTTTCTTTCCAAAACTACCATCTTTTTGTTTCTCAAAACCTTCTAATCTGTAACTGATATTTTTGTTGCATGAATTTATTTTTATGTTTGAGACTTTGAATATACCATCAAAAGTTTCAGTTCCAATAGTTATTCCATGTTTATCTTCAAGAAGTTTTAGACATTTTTCTTTAATCTCGGCTATCATTTCTGTTTTACGTTTTTCTAAAAGAAGTAATTCTTCCTCGATAACTTCAATGGTTTCAAAAACTCTTTCTTTATTCATCGTTTAATCCTTTTGTAAAGTAAACTGAAACATTTTTAATAAACATTTCTCGTTTTGAATATTCACCGTCTTTCTTTTTTGGAGTTCCACGTAATGAATAAGTGATTTCAGACCCGATTCCAGAATAAACATGTGAATCTATTTTTGTAATTTTAAAATATGTTTCTGAATTCCAAGAATCCTTTTCCTTGTAAAACTCAGAACCGATTTCTATTCCTTTTTCATTTTTAAGAATCTGTAAACAATGCAGCTTTATTATTTCTGTTAGATTATTAATTTGTTTTTGATGTTCTTTTTGTTCTTCCAGTTTTGCTTTAATGATTTCGAAAATCTCTTCTTTATTCATTCACACCTCTATTATAACATGTTTGATAAGGTTTTATTCAGTACAGCATAAATAAACAGACAAGACCAAACCAGCTTTACCTGAGTCATAATAATTTTCCGTAAAATTAGAGGCCGTATTAGCCGCTACAGACGCATTTGAATCAGAGAGCATAACTTTGGTCATGTAACCGAGAACGCCTCGCCTGATTGATTCTGGCTCGCCCTCAATCGTTTTTAAAATCTCTTGGCAGTTCTTCCATCTGGATTTTGAGTTCAACTTTGGATCAAGTAATGTCCTGCACAGATCAATGACAGATGATTCAGACTTTGTGGCTTTGGTTATAATCTCTATTCCCTGGTCTTTATCCATATCGAGAATCATATCCAAATACTTCAATGCCATGCCTGGAGAGCCATCTGATTCCTTTATGATCTTATCCAGTACTTCCTTATCAACTTCTTTCTTCTCCTTTTTAAGGATAGTTTTGAAAAGATTATTCATCTCACTTCTGATGAGTGGGGTTACTTCTCCATGGAAACATCTTCTCTTGATCGTGACCTTGAGCTTATCCGGTTCAGTTGTGGTCAGAACAATGTACACATCCTTTGGTGGTTCTTCCAAGAAGTGTAATAATCCCTCCAAAGAAGCTCCAGTTAATTGATGGCTTTCTTCCAGAATATAAATTCTTTTATTATTGGTTCCATGTAAAGGACTATACTTCGTGGAATCTATGATTTCCCTAATAGTATCAATACCACGAGTATTAGCTGCGTTATAAACATGTCGATTAATCTCATCTATCCTCAATTCATTTGCAATGATTCTTGCTAATGTAGATTTTCCTGAACCTGACTTACCAGTGAAGAGGAATGACTGTGGAATTTCTTTCTTCCTTGAAAGAACCTGAGACAAAGATTCTTTCAAGGAAGTATTGCCGAAGAAATCCGCCAATACAGTTGGACGATATTTTGTATTAAGCATTTCTTGCCTTCAGTTCCTTAATGATTTTTGATTGAACAAATCTTTTTGCTTCTTTATATAAAACATTCTCCCTGTTTCTTAAATCTTTGTCATTATCAAATTCATCGAATGTTCCTTCAATTTTACAGGCAACTCTGATAGATTCAAAGTTACCGGCATTGGCTGTTTCTCCATATTCAATTTCTATTCTCATGATGCCACCATAGCTGAATGTTCCTGTTCAAATTCATCTGGAGTCATTTCTTCAGAAAAAACTTTACAATCCCCAATTTCTGTTAAGAAACATGTAAGTCTTCCAAAGTTCACATATTTAGCATACAATTCTTGTACATCACGAATTTTTTGTTTTAAGCAAAATTCAGAAGCTAAGTCATTTTTTTCATTCCATAATAGAAGAACAAGTATTTCAGCCCTACCATGAGCTATTGTTCTTCCAATCTTTTTGTTGAAAGGTCTTCCTTCAGATGCAATTGAATAGCCATAGCAGACAAAGATATTTCCATTCTTACCCATGAACTTCAGAATACATTCAGTACAATATGGCTCTGAATCTCGATGATGATGTTTGTACTGAGTGCTGAAAATAATTGGCCTATCCAACGTAGTCTCGCTTTTCATACCAAGAGCCTCCTATAGGTGTGATTGAAAATTCAACTTCAAATGGCACAATAACCCAATCAAATGCTTCTCGTAATTGATTGTGAACTATATCCTTAACTACTTCTGCTATTCTCGGAACTTCTTCTGGTGGAGCATCAAAGATTAGTTCATCATGAATCTGTCCAACCATCTCTGATTTCCATTTTTCTTTACGTGCAACTTTAGCGATTTGTAATATACACCATAAAAGAATATGAAAACTTTGTCCTTGAACAATATAATTGGATGCCTGTTTTCTATCCATGTAACCTTGAAATCTAAATCCAAAGAAGGTTTCAATGTATCCCCTTCTTTGGTACTCAGAATTTATTTCTTTCTTCCATTCTGCATAGACTTTAAATCTTTTCCCCCAGAATATCTCTTCGACCTTTTTACAGTGGTTGAGAAATTGGGCTTTAGTTTCTATGCCATGCTCTTTGAGATGGTCTTTAAGAGGCTTTCCGGTCTTTGTGGGCAGGTTTAAACGCTCGATACATTCAAGCCAAAGGTTCTCACCACAATCTTTCCAGTATGATCCATAGAATTGTGCAAACACCCATTGATTTTTTGCATAGAACCGAATATCTTTTGTTACTTCTTCCAATGATAAAAGAAAGATATCCATTCCAGTATCGCGATGCATGTCTGTAGTTGGATCAGTGATGTATTTGATCATGTTCGGGTCTTTATGTGTGCATACTGATGTCCTTACTTCAGCACCAGAGAAATCGAAGAAGAATAAAACATTTCCGGGACTGGCTTTGATTCCAGACCTGATCATTTTTTTAACTTCATCATCTCTTGTCGGAATATTTTGCTCTGTGTTACGTGTAATTCAGGGTCTCAATTACACTCTTTCAGTTTCCTGAAAGGACGGACTATATCATCAGTTATTTCTAACTGGCCACTGCTTCGATGTGCTTTCCCCTACACACCTACTCCTTTCGGATAGTCTCTGAAGTTTTTTTGCATCTAAATTTATTTGGAATAACATAAAAATCTTTGGCAATGCTCATTATTTTTTCTGCTATAGGAACTGGAATCACCCAATTTTTATTATTCACAGAAGCCTTCGAGTTATTTCTCTTTATTGTTCCATATGTTTTTTCATCAGGAAAAAGTTCCTTTATTTTAGACATAAAAACATCTTCTAAAATTTGAGTGTTACAAGTATTTCCTATGCAAAGGTAATATCTAAAATTATAATGGGGTTTTCTTTGCACACAGCATCCATCATCTAAATACCACAAACCAAAATCAAAAAGTGTAAGTTCATTTATTAATTCTATTTTTGATTTCTTTTTGTATATTGTGAAAATAGGATGTACAATTGAAGCCAATCTAAATAATTCCTTTGCATTTTTTGTGACACCTTCTACTTCCCCTGATTCTCTACAAGATTTAACTCCTGTAGGAAAAATTTCTAAACAAATTTTTCTTTTTGTTTCCAATAACTCTTTATCTGTTGAATTATAAATCAATTTATAATTCACACATTCTGGATGTTTCCAAAAATGACCGTCACCAAAACAAGCATTCAATGCCAAACGTCTTAATTTAGATGTAAAACTTACTTGCTGATTGTCCATTTCATTCTCCTTATTATGGGATTATAATGTTGATTAGGAAACTAACATTATATACCATTATAGAAGAAATCATACAAGAACTTTTTAAAGCATTCACATAAAATTTATGTTGTAGCGTCTTGCCTTTAGGATGTTCCAGCAATTCAATGGCTTTTAAAACCTCCAATAAAATTAAAGGTTTGGGGAGTTAGACCCTGACCTGTATGACACAACATTGCCCAATGTGAAAAAGGGATTTAATTTCCCATTTATGATCTCTCTTTTGAACTGAGCCAGATATGTTCCTTTGGCTTTATCAAGTTTACGCATCCTCAAAAGGTCTTTGACAAAAGGTAAATCCATTCTATCCAGTGTGTTCTTATCTACAGACCTATTACCTTTTGCTGTTTTCTTTACAGGTAATTTAAGGACATCATAAAACAATATTCCCAAATCTTTTGATGATGCCAGATCGACAATCCTTCCTGTTTCTTTCTTGAATTTGATCGCTTCAGGTGTTGATAAAAGTCCTTTCTCCAAAACATCTATTTGTTCACCAAGAATCTTATCCTGTTCATCAAAGTATTCTTCATCAGCACAGATACCATTTTGATGTAATTCTCCCATAATAATTGCACTGTCATGAAGGAACTTATAGGGTTTCATGAGCCTTTGTGTTTTCAATTCCTTTCTCTGTTTTATTTCAAGAAGTTTTCCATACATTGAATCTCTTCCACAGTACGTGAGAAGTTTCTCTAATGGAATTTCATCAACTTGATTGAAACCTTCATCATCTCCTTTCAAATATTTCTTGATGTCTCGATCATAAGGACGAATACCAAAGTTAATGTATGTCTGCATCTTTAGTCCGGTAATATCACTTCTATTATCAAGGACATGTGCAGCAAGCATCGTATCAAACTTCCATTTCATATCATTAACACCAAGAATATTTCTGCTCCAACTATCTTCAAAGTTCATGTTGTGTGCAGACAAACCTCTGGATGTTAATATCTTCCTGAGTAATGATTTGATTTTGGTTTGTTCTCGATGAGAGAAATAATCACGGTATTGATATGGAAAAGAGATAACCTGATCTTCATAGGCTATGGACATGCAGACAATTTTATGTCCGGGTTTGAAAGGTTTTAATCCGGTGGTTTCATAATCAAAGTAAATATCATAATCTGATTCAAGGATTTCTGTAAGTTTTTTTTCTACTTCAGGGAACTTGTAAAGAAGATGTGATTCTAATTCATGTTGATTAGGTTCTGGACAACTCATAATAAACTTTGTGGCTGATCTTAAATCCCTCATGAATAATGCTTCCAAGTTTTTATCATACTCATTTTCAAGTAATTGACTTGGATGATATAGAGGGAGAACCCAGACACCATATTTTCTGTCATAGATTTTCATTCCACGAACAGCATTTATGGATGTCTTTTCAAAATCACCGAGAAAGAATGAATCCAAAGCTGAACTTCCAAGAAGCATTATAAACTTTGGATTCAATTCTTCTATTACTGAATCAACATACGGTTTACAGTTTTTGATTTCAGTGGCTTTTGGTGGTCTATCCAAATAACAGTTCACTGAATCAATCTTCCAGAAGTCTGTATCGATATCATACCCAAGAGAGGATAATTTCTTTCGAAACAGACTTCCAGATTCACCGATCAACTGTACACCTTTTTTATCTTCTTCCTTACCAGGAGCTTCACCAATTATCAGGCAGTTACTTTGACCTAATCCTGATGGAGACATCTTTGGTGATTTACATCCTTTACTCAACCCACATTTCTTACAGAAATCCTCTTTCAATTCACTGTCCTGAAAGAGTTTCATATTTTATGCCTTTAAATCAATTGGTAAAATGCATGTGAAATTATCTGAATTGAACTTCAATATCCCTTCTTCAGACAGATGAAGAACAGAAACTTTTTCCATCATCTCTTTGAATAAGGATGTGTTCACCCAAAACGAAAATTCTTTCCCGGAGTATTTGATTCGAACTGTTTTATCCATCCATCCAAGATCAGATTCAGTTCGAAGAATCACTCTGTTTTTCAACAAAGATATCTTCATTAACTTTTCCTGTTCTCTAATCGATGTGAATAGACCGAATGATACGTCTATTCCTTCTTTCAACTCCGATGGGATTGGCACTTCAATAGAGGTTTTCTTTTCCATGATCTTTGTGAGATCAGGGTATTCAGCTTCACTTAGTGTGCAGATAGAATAAATTGAATCTGATCTGAAGAAAACTATTTTCCCTTTCTCTTCCACATAATCAACTGGTGACAGTTTAATAATCTTTCCTGCCAATTCATTCTCGATCAGCCAGGATTTTTTGATGGACATTTTAATGTCATATATTCCCATCTTATCATTATCTGATCCAACCATTTTATCTTTTGAAACCAGAATATTCGTAAGATTGGAATTACCTTTTGATGCACATGAAGAACAAAGATTCAATGCAAGGATGAAATCATCCGGTAATTTCTTTCGTGAAGAACTGTCAACTTCAATTGATTGGATGATTTCATTAAGTTCCGGGACTTCAATCTTTTTCAATCCAACTTTTGTACGTAATGCAGACAAGATGATTTCTTCCTTGTCTGCATTATCGTCTATTGTAATCATGTCAGACTTGATGGACTTTACAATAGAAACAAAGGTTGGCAGGTCAAAGACACCTTCAAAGTCAAAGACCTGCTCAACGAATGTCACAAAAGCTCCTTGAAATGAATTGATAAGCCCTTCCTTTGTAATGATCACCTTGTTGGTCAGATCGTAATCACTTCTCGATGATCCACCAATGCCTTGCAGCAGTTCAAGATGACCCAGAAGAATGGATTTATCAATTTCCAAATTAAGCCTCCTTAAATTTCAAACCAGTGGTTGCTCCGTATGCCTGAATCATTCTCTTGATTACGATCACAGTAGAAGAATGGATGAATTTGGGGTTTTCACCTTCCAGAACCATCTGGACTGCCCGATTCATTTTGGATTTTTCTTTTGATTCAGGATAATTTCCGATCAGGTAATGGAAAGCAGAGATAATCTTCGTAGCTTCTCTTTTCACCTTCTCAAAATCTTCACCTGTGCTTTTTGCAACCGCTTCATACAATTCTTTCGGACTGACTTTCGGATTGGCCAGAAGCCCTTTCACAACAGCCAAATCCAGATCAAACAGATTGGACTTCTTCGTTAATGTTCCCCAAATCTTCTTGACTTTTGCTTGTTGTTCCTTTGACACTTTCGTATTAGCCGGAACTTCTTCTTTCGGCTTGACTTCCTTCTTCGGTTTCTTTTCTTTTGGTTCCTTTGGAGCTTTCGGTTCTTTTTCTTTCTTTTCTTTTGGAGCTTTCGGTTCCTTTGTAGCTTTCGGTTCTTTCTTCGGTTTCACTTCAGGTTTACATTCATCTTCTTCTCTTCGTTCTTCCTTACGTCTTTCATCTGATCTTCGTTCTTCCTCACGCCGATCTTTCTTTCGTCTTCCTTTCGGTTCTTCATCTTGATCATCATCGGAGTCATCATCATCGTCATCCGAATCATCCGAATCATCTTCATCAGAATCATCATCCTCTTCAGGATCATCTAAATCGTCTTCGTCAGAGTCGTCATCGGAGTCATCTTCTTTATCGTTTGATTCATCCTCTTCGTCACTGTACGTACAATCTTCATCATCCTCTTCACTATCCGGATCGTCTTCATCCTCATCCGATTCATCCTCATCACTCTCATCGTCTTCAGAATCATCCTCGCTTTCTTCTACATCAGAATCATCATCCTCGATTTCATCCTCATACAGGTCATTATAAAAGTCCGCAGCCATCTGAGGAACTTTGGCGTCTTCAGGTAATTCTTCAATCGCTTTTGAAAATTCCTTTACAAGGTTCTCTACCGAGATTCCAACCAGTCTGATTTTTTTAGGAAGAACTCCAGACTCATTCAGTTCTTTTACTACTGCCTTCAACTCTTTGGCATTGATTTCTTCTAACGCTTTCATTTCATTCTCCTTTTTTGTTTTTGAGTTTTAATTTCGTGTTTCTTCTCGAATCTTTCAAACACATTATATCACATCGATAAAGTTTTTGTTCATGATACGGTAAAAATTTTCTGGTATTGTCAATTATGATGTCAAAATCTTCGATACAATCTTCTTTTATAATAGCTGGTGGGATGAAACTCATGTTCGAACATAGAAAAATAATTTGTATGTCTGAACCATAATAGATGACTTTATGTGCCAGTAACCGGATAGCGTCATAATCTTTCGGTGTGTTGATTGTAAAAATTAGTTTATCAGTGTATTTGAATAATCCCATAGCTTCAGGACCGATGAAATTCTTTATATTATAAATCATAATGTATTCTTGAATCAATTTATTCATTAATGGTGGATATTTAGCATCTCCTATCATATAAAAGGGTTTATCGATTTTATTCGTTTCATCTATCACCTCATCAAAAGATTTACATTTATTGTAGTTAAATACAGTGCAATTACTAAGGACTTTAAAACTGTTATAATCAGGATACTTCCAAACTAATTCTGCTAAATCTCTCAAATTAGACCTCCATAGAAAAAAGTGTTTTTCCTCAATCTGCTCCAAAATTTTTTCTGAAATTTTTTCTTAGGACTTGAGGATGAAGTTATTAAAAATACGAATCCAAGTGAAAACAACCGACTGAGAATTTCTGAAGCACATAACAGTTCTGTGTTTGGATAAAATGCTTATGTCTATGCTCAAGAATAGATACCCTGACCAATCCCATAGCTTTTTCTTCCGGTGTCTGATTCAAGGCGAACATAGCATCCACATGGCCTAATTTACCGATCCATTTGGCTGTATGTGCTGTTGTAATCTGTTTGGCTGTCAATGAATCCTTGTTCAACTGTGTAGCTGTCAATACCAGTGCTTTCTTCTTTGAAGCCATACGAGCCAAACACATCCATACTTCATCTTCTTTTTGAACCCCGGAAACATCCTTATTATCTGCTTGAAGAATGTCTGCATAATCAATGACAATAACATCTGGAATAAAACCATGAACATATTCCAGATTATCAAGATCATTTTCCAAATCCTCTATAGAAGCAGAAAATCTTGGTTTTGACTTCAACCATATGTTTGCTTTTCCCTCCTTTTTTAACAATCCAATCTTATGTTGAACTGTAGGATAATCAAAATTGGGCACATCAATTATTTCATTCCAAAATCCTAATTCAAAATCATCTTTATCTTCAAATGTATCCTTACAGATGGAACATGGTCTATACTTGGATGCAGGTGAGAATGTTCCAGGACATTTCATCTGGTTCACTCTTTCATCCTTCTGGCATGAATTATCTTTGTTCTTCTTACAATCAAAACATGGAAACATTACAGAGCCATATTCTTCACTGGCTCCTGTCATTCTTTTATAAATTCTCGATCTCATTTCATTTATGGACATTTCAAGGGAGAAAAACACAACTCTCAATCCTGATAAAGCAGCAATAGCAGCCATATCACCAAGCATAAAGGACTTGCCACATTTGAATGGAGCAGCTATCGAAACAAGCCAACCTCGATTTAAATCTCCCATAAATCGTCCAAAATCTTTTGGCATTCTAAAGAAATAATCATCCTTATCTTTCATAGCCATGAATGTATTATTCAAAGCCTCTTCAGAATAAATGAAACTATTTTCTTCCAGCATTGGACGACTTACTTTTCTGAAATCATCAATTTCCCGTTCTGCTTTATTAACTTCATCCTTACCAAGAAAATATTTGATGTTATTTGCTGTTATTTCCAATTCTCTTTTCTTAAAGAACTCCACAGCCTGATCGGTTAAATATTCATCATTGAAATCTCCAATGGAATACAAAGATAGAAGATCATCAACTATCTTTCCCATGATAAGAATATCTTCTTCAAGCAATTTCTTTTTATGGGCTACAATAATATCCTTGATATGTTGTCCCGGCACATCTTGATAAGAACCATAAAACTCAGAAGTCCATCCAGCTATCTTTGCTATGTGTGTACTTTCAAAGTATGCCATATTCACTATTGGATAGATTCGGTTCATAAATTTCTTGGAGACAACCATACCCGCCAAGATGCGTTTTTCAAGCGAAAGGTCGATTTTAGTGCGTTCGAACATAGTTATATCCCATCCTTAATTCCACCGTCCCAAATAGGTAAATTTATGTTTTTATTTTCAATAAATCCAACAACCCACCATTCTTTTCCTTTATGGTACAAAGCCATTAATTTATTTCCGGACATACTAAATTGGTGAAATCCAGGTAATTCCATAAAATTTTTCACAAAAGGTATTTTAATTAAATCTTGTATGGAATCAAACTCACAAACTTCATTTTTAAACCCTTCAAAAAAGGCTGGTCTGTATTGTTTTATCTTATTTTTCATTTAAGGCCCCCCAGAGGCTCTATAAGACGTTTTAGGTTTCAACCCATACAGACACATGCCTTACCTGCGTAGCGTGTCTTGTAGGGCAAATGGCTTCGTTTCAGACCATGTTCTGGGTCAGAATCTTGATCGGTTTTTTATAATCCCAATCCGGTCTGATTTGTTTCAGCAACCTCCTATATTTTGGTTCAATGTTTCCGAGTTTATATATTGTACCTGACCTTGTTTTCACATATCGTCCTTCAACTTCTGTTATTTCTGATGTGCAAACAAAAGCATCACCTAATCTTGGATGATTTTCTGCAAGACCTTGAAGACAAACGCCTATCAACTCTGGTGTAGTATAGGGATTTAACCGAAATTGATTAGAAATTACAGACCAATTATCTAATTTTATTGCATTTTCTTTCATTTTTTCCTCCTTGGGCGGCCCCCTGATTTATTTTACAAACTGAGATCGATTGTCGGCATTCTGTTTGGAACAATGGTATTCTGTTCATCTGTTTTGGAACAAAGGTATTGAAAAGCGAAGCAGTTAAAACAATCAAGATGGGAATTGCGAAGCGAAGCGTAGCAATCCTCATCTTGTAGTGAAACAACAATAACTTGCGTAGCGTAGCGAAGCAAGTGTTGTTTCACACTATCCATGATGAATTGATTATATGTTCTTCTATCCAGTCCATCAATTTTGGATTAACAAAGAGAGATGGTGTTATTGTGAATCCTTTTTTTTCAGATAAAAATGATTTATTGATTCCTTCAACAATAGCCTTTGCTTTGAAGTTTTTATCATCTTTTATAGCATTTTGCTTTAATTTAGACAGAAAATCATGGTTTTTGTTGATAAAAAATATAACTTTGTTCTTGTCTAAGTTATATTTATCTTCCCAATTTAATTCTTCCAATAATGAATTGAGTAATTGTTCATCTTTAACTTCGTCCAATGGTGTAATTGGTTTAAGATCATTTAACATCCAATAAGCGAAGTAACTTTTAACGCCATTTTTTACATATGAATTTAAAAGGAATTCGTCTAAATGTATTCTTAAATAATCTTTATTTTGAGGATAATATTCTGGTAATAAAGCCATTATATGCATATCAACACATTTTTCTATATCTTCTAATGGAATTTTTGTTTTATAAAGATCAGTTCCATTGAATATAGAATCTTTTTCACTTAATTCCTTGAATAATGTACCTCTTACAGCTTTTCGTAAGAGTTTAACTGCGTTTTCAAAATGTTTTAATTTGGAATAATGTTGTTTATTTCTATTTATTGCTGGCATTACATTGGAATACCATTTACAGAATATACAGAACATTTTCTTTTTCTTTTTAATTTCTTCATAAAGAGACTCTGATTTTTTTGATTTATCCTCTTTAGCTTTACGAAAAGCCTTTTGTTTTCGTAATTGCATTTGTTTTCGTATGTTTTCTATATTGTTTTGGATAGCTTCATGGCTAAAATCATTCATGGTGACAACCCCTTTTCGTTTATCTTTCTTTTAGAAAGATACTATTGAACAATATTGGACATATGAAATATGTCTAATATTGTAGTATATATGAGAGAACGGAAATTTTTGGTAAACTTTTGATTTAACGATAAAATTTGAAAAAAAATTGAAATTTTCATGTGCCTATACCAAAGTCTCATTTTAAGATAGGCACATGACGTTTAGACACCTCTCCTTTAAAATTATTCAATGTTTGAAGCCTTTTAAGAAGGTTAAATCTGTTAATTTCATAGTATGTGACACGGTCCTCCATATAAAATTCTATGATTTTATCATGCTTTACTTCATTTCTTTTGTCTATTTTCTGTGCAATTTTTGCTAAAGCTGTTTGAAATATTTTTCTGGAGCAATGAAGATATTCACACCATGAATCTCCCTCTTTGTATAAATTGTGTTTCGAAGGCTGTTGAAATTTATACATGTTCTTTTTATTCCTTACACTAAATACTGTATGATTCAATATGAAAGATAAAATTGCAGCAGAGTAAAGATCATGTTCAGCCAAAGAAAGTATTGTTTGAGATATTGTTATGAATTTTGCTCCAATTATTTTATCTATTTCTTTTATGTAATTTTTGATGCTTGAATCATGTTCTTTCCATTCATTGTCGTTTGTCATGATTAAATTTCCTGTTACACATTGAATAATTCCTCCACTGTACTTTCTAATACCTTTGACCATAAATTCTTTTGTTCATTCGTAAGATTCATTCTTCCACGTACAACAAAGCTGACATATTCTCTTGGAAATACTATTGCTTCAGCAAATTTATTCTGTGTTCCAAACTTTTCCATAATTTTACATTTCAATTTGTAATTGAACTTCAATCCGTCTTCCATTTAATCCTCCTAATACAAAAATGATTTGTTTAAAGTCTTGTATTTGATACCGACTTTATTGAACATCTCGATGGATTCACTACCTTTCTGGTACAGATTCTTTGTTATAACTTCCACTATTCCAGCTTGTATAATAGCCATAGCACATGTAACACACGGAGTCATTCCAACATACAAAGTCGAACCGAGAGTCGATACTCCATTCCTTGCACAATTCAGGATAGTATTAATTTCTGCGTGAACTGTCCTCACACAATGAGTAGTAAATTCATATGTTGGCATTAATCTATCAATAAATTCTCCTTGATGATTGAATTTTTTTTCTGGGATGACACATCGTTTAACCAGTTGATGGCCTTCATCCTCACATGTAGGCAGACCAGATGGAGCGCCTACATACCCAGTAGCCAAGATTCTATTGTCTCTGACAAGAACTGCTCCACAACGACCACGATCACAACTTCCACGTAAAGAAACTGCATCCAATACAGATATAAAATATTCTTCCCATGTTGGTCTCATTTTCTTATTATCCTTTTTTCAAATATAATTTCATTTAAATGAAAACTATCACAAATACTGAAAAGACTTGTTTCTATTCCTGTAAGTCCGCATTTAGATGTGTTATCAATCATTCTCATGTTTATACATGATCCACAACATTCAGGTATTTTATTTTTATCAATCACCATGTAATACAAATCTTTTAAAGTTTTTCCTTCATTTCCTTCAAATTGATATATATCATACATTTCAAAAATAATTTCTTCATTGTTTTTTAAAAATTTTTTGGCGTTTTTTACATTTAAAAATTGTGTTTTAAATGTAATTAAATCAAAAGGAATTGAACTAATTTCATCCTTTTCCCTTTTAGTTGCCAATGTAATTTCCCAACGTCCTTTTTTTGTTTTTGCTATATGACCAATTTTCTTTTTTTGATATTCAATGTCAACATATTCCGGATTAACAATATTTTTTTCCGTTTGTTCAAATGTAATTGTCATTCTATTCCTCCCCAAAAATATTTTCTTTCGGTTCATAATCATCACAATGTCCAAATACACAAATCATTTCTCCATCAAAGAAACATTTAACTTTACTGTTTTTGACCCTCATATATTCACATGATCCGCAGCATTCCGGAACATCATCCTCATCTATCAACACATAATTTTCTCTCATGATTACCTCACAGGTCTTAGAATAGAAGGAAGATCCTGACCCATACCGAGATATGGGTCAGACGTTCAAATGGTCTTGTAGGCCAAATGAGAGCGTTTTACACACTATTTCCCGAGCAATTCACGCCTCAATTCTTTGGCTTCTTGCTCGGTTAAATCTCCGGGGTCTTTATCCAACTTGATTTTGATTATTTCAACGGAAGGATTAATTGAACTGATTTCCAAACCAAGTTTCTTGGCCAGAACTTGAGCATGATCCTCAGGGTCGAATAGGATGAAAAGTCTTTTGAACTGCATGAGTTGAATCAACTGTTTCTTTGTATAGTTGACTCCTCCAAGAGCTACGGAACCATCACCGATGCGAAAGACATCCAAACATCCTTCACATACTATACAAGAGTTTTTTACTGAATCAATGTTGAATAGAGCTTCTTTGGTAGGTATTATGGATTTACTAACTGAGAGGTGTTTGTATTTGTATTTAGCTTTTCCTGTGACATCCCTCGATGTGAATGTCACCATCTTTCCTTTCACAAAATAAGGTATAACCAGACGATGTGCATAATCTGAAGTTAATCGTCCAGATTGAAGTTTATACTTTTGGATGATCTGATCTGCATCAAATCCTCTACCAGTTAGATAATCCTTATGCCAGTCGAACACAGGTGAAAATGTTTCCTCTATTGATTGAGAACGAATGATTGATTTTGGTTTTAATTCAGTGAAGAAGTGTCCATATTGGTTGATCTGTTTCATTGCTTCTTTGAATGACAAACTTTCCAATTCCATAACCAGTTTTACAAAATTACCTTTTTCTCCACATCTCCAACATGAAAATACTTTGGTATCAAGATTGATACCCAAATGATTCGATGTGTCTCCACACCAGGGACAAGCTGTGCCAATCCAACCAGAAGAAACATTCTTTCCAGTTGTTGAATAAGGAATATTTTTATCATTTAAATATTCCATAAGATTGATGTCACTTACGTCCATATTATGTCCATCCTTGATAAATATTTTTCATAACATTTCCTTAAACCCAACCAAGTGAACAGTACAAGGACATTCGATCTCCGAAGTGTGAGATAAGATAATGGCTCCCACTATCAAAAAAATCATATATGTTCACAACTTTCTTTTCATCGGTGATCCTTAAACCTCGACCAATACACTGCAATGTCTGTATTTCAGATTTCCCACCTCCTGCATTTATGACGTTATTGAGACTGCGGATATTCACTCCTTCTTTCCATACTGAAGTAGCAATAACCGCTTTCGTTACCCCATTATCCAGTTCATGTTTGACACGTTCTCTGATCTCAGTGGTAGATGATCCTTGAACAAAAGCTATTTCGATACCAAGTTCATCTGCAATGGATAGAATGTTTGTGCCATGTTCAATCTTATTGACAAAGATAAGAACAGTCTCTCCACGTGTAACACATTCCTGAACTATCTCCACTATCTGCATATTCCTGCTTTTGTTTGCAACAATACCTTCATAATAAACGGTGTGATAATCCCGAATATCACGAAGACCTGATGGGAATCCTGCTTTCTTGATGATGATATGAGGCTTTGCCAGTATCTCCATTTTGGATGCTTCATTTATCCCGAATTCATAAATAACAGGTCCAAGATATCGTTCATATGAGAATATGGCCTCTTGTGCGGTCGGTGGGGTAGCTGTAAAGCCTAATCGGATAGGGGCGAGAAGATTTGATAATACTTGAGCATAATTTCCTGTTGTTGAGGATACACGATGACTTTCATCCACAAGTACTGCTGAGAAATAATCAGAATATTCAGAAGGATTAATCATAGAAAAAGATTGTATGGTGGATAGAACAACCTGTTTCTTGAACGGTTTGAATTTTTCTTCTGAATCAACATCTCCACCAAACATCGTAATGCTTCGAAAGAAGTTTTGGAACTCATCGTAAAGCTGTTTGATAATGGATGTTGTATGACATAGAACCAGAATATTCTCAGATGAATCCAAACATCTCATGATACCGAGCATGATATAGGATTTACCGATACCTGTAGCTGCTTTAATTATTCCTCGTTCCTGTCTGAGAGCCATAGTGACAGCTTCAATTTGATCTTCACGGAGAGTGATTCTGTCACCAGTCTTTTTATTTACAATATGATCCAATCTTTTTAAATTGGAACCAATTTTAACAGGATTTTCATTTGTGATTTTGTATTTTATTTTTTTGTATTTTAAATAATCACATACACGTGGAATCAATCCAGTTCCAATGAGCATGGATCGTTTCTTGATCTCATAACATTTCTTGAGATATTCTTTTTTCTCCTTTTTATATCTACCCTGTTTCCAATAAACTGAGTTGAATGATATACACGGTTGAATAATTTCTTCGTAGAAAGGATCAACTCTGGATGTTATTGCATCCAGAATCTCTATTTCCACAATCTTTCTTGACTGCATTTCAATTCTCCTTTAAAAACTGTTTGATTTCTTTTCTGATTCGGACTGCTTGATGATGTTTCCAACCATGATTCTTTTTCAGGAATTCAGCAATTTTATTCCATGAAAGACCACGTGAAGTGAAACTTTCCTTGACTTCTCTTGGGGGATTAAGGATGAGTTTAATGGCTGATTGGGCGTCAATTGAAAGGAGTTTATCATAACATTCGTTTTTGATGTACTGTTGTTCTGGATTTAAAGCATAGGATTGAATTGAATAAATGTCTGGACTGTAATTTTCGGCTGTTGCTGCGGCATATGCCAATTGATAATTATTCATGTTTTCTCCTTAAATTTGATTCTGGTCCATATAAAATAAATTCATAAGTTTTGTCAGTTATTTCTTTTAATTTATGTATTTCCCAAATTTGATGAAAGTTTTTATTTACATATTTATCATAAATATCATATAAATCTTCATCATTTTCTAATTCCACTGTTATGTGTATTTCACACATCATAAAACTTATGTTGGGTTTAATATATTCCTTCAATGTTTTCATTATTCATGTTTTCTCCTTTTAATTGCAGATTTTCCAACCAGTTTCGATTGTAAGTGTTTTTTAATTTCTATTCCCATTTTACATCGGCATCGTTTAATTTTTTGTCTGTAGATACAGGCATCAATACTGCGCTGTAAAAATCGTCCTTTAAATGGACAGAAGACAAGATGATACAGCCTGAAATCTTCACAGGCTGTATTATCCGGTGTCACTTCTTTCCATGTCAAAGAACAAACCCTGGCTTTCACTCCATCACTATTTTTAGTATGCTTTAAAGATAAATGAAAGTAATGACACATCTGGCATTTCACAGAACCCCCCTGCTTAATTTTTTAGGTTTTCGGAAAAGAATTTCTGAGGATAAAAATTTCTGAGGCTCAAACTTTCGTAGAGGTTTTTAAAGATTTCAAATGATATTAAACACTTGATTAAATACGAGACTGAGTTTAGAAAAATCAGTATTAAATGTCAAGAAAAAAGTTTTAAAAGAATTTAATTCAGTCTTTCTATCCAAAATAGAGGTAAAAAACTAAATTACTCTTTATCTATTAGAAGAAGTGCAAATTAAATTATGATGGTTTAATCCAGTCCTGATGTTATGCCCGGCATATAACATATGTTCTTTTCTGAAATGTTCATTTGGAATAACCTTTATCGGGAATCCTGTTTTATGGTCATATTCAAATATAAGCCAATCTTCTTCGGCAATTGGAATCGGGTAGAATGCCACTTGCGTTTTGATCATCCATTTGGCTCCAAGTTCTTTATTACATCTATCATTAAGTTCAGGAGGAATATCGATTAAATATTTATAACTGTCTTTTGATTTAATCTGAATACAATAAACGACATGATCTTTCTTTACACATTGAAGCATGATTTATCCTCCTCTATAATTGAGTATTCTTTATGAAATTCTTCATCTGATAAAATTCTGAAAGGTATTTCCCCATCAGATTCTTCTACAATCCAATCTCCCGGAGCAATTGGTTTTCTTCAATGAAAACGTCTATCTTCATATGGAGTTTTAACCACCCATTTGGCATTTGGTTTATAACTGTATCTTAATGGAGATAAAACCTCGTTGATATCAATCAGGTCTTTATAATCTTCTTTTTTATTAATCTGGATGCATTTGAATCTTTCTTTTCGATTGCATTCAAACATAGCAGACCTCCTAACTCGATAAGAATGAGTTATGTAGTTTAACGGAATGTATTTGATCCCTTTTGCAATAAGGACAAAACTCCGAATAGTTTATTTTAGCTTCATTTAATATTGTCGAAGGAGTTTTGTGTTCATCAATAGACATCAGACTTTGATCCTCTTTGTTTAAGACATAAACAATTGTTTCATCTATATCATTATCTATAATGTCTATAAAATAATCAAGCCGATAAAAACTGCCTCCTCCAATAGTTTTTCTTATTACTTTTTCAATAACATAAAACCCATCTTTTATAGCATAGCAAATACGTTTTTTATCTTCGTCCATTTCATTCTCCTTTTTTATGGTGTAGTGATCTCTATACAGTGGTCTCCAGTGGTCCTTGTGGCTCACATATGATACACAAAGCCGGTTGTGGCTCACATATAGGTGGATATGAGCCACTATCCTATAATCGAGATTCTCCTAATTCAGGTTATCCTCGAAAATAAGGATTTTCATATACAAAACCATACTTCCAATAAAGGAAATACAGCTTTGGATATGGAAGTCCAGGTTCAGGACTTCCATATTATCCATCATACTTCCAAGATTTTATGTAATGCTATATAACCCAATTTTCGATTCCATGCCAGTATATAATCAGTTCCTCCCCAATTATGTGAATATATATCATCCTTTTTCCCATATTGAGGTTCATCTGATATTTTTCCTTCACCATAGTCCCATTCTACAAGATATTCAATAGCCGCTTCTTCATCCTCTTTTTGAAGTATATCAAAAACTTTTACTGCTTTGTCACCTTGAAGAAAAATAATTTCCTGATAATTTTTCATCATATCTCCTTTTCCCTTTCACAGATAAAGTTTCCTTCATGATACATAACTCTTATCACCAATTTACCGTCCTTCTTTTCACATTCAATTTGAATTCCTAATTCAGGTTTGTTTTTAGAAAGGAAAAATATTTCTATAATCATTTCCCCATTTTCTGTTTTTGGTCCAATTGATGTTATTTCTCCTTCATTAGTATCAATAACAGTAAAAAAATTATGTATCATACATTAGCCCTTCCATATAAATCAAACTTCCATTTATTATTCCCGATTGATTCCAAGTGATAGACGTTCCATCCAAAACATCCACAGCAGTCATGGACATGGTTGCAGTCCCT
>Ga0265297_10004527_pt1 | contig 22578 bp, 19 predicted proteins | sample Munlanlwell13791_FD_192502 | JGI IMG/M metagenome (GOLD analysis project Ga0265297, IMG submission 192502) | Leachate microbial communities from a municipal landfill in Southern Ontario, Canada - Leachate well 137-91 | ecosystem: Engineered > Solid waste > Landfill > Unclassified | place... | reverse complement strand
CCAAGAAGAACAAAAGAATTAATGGAAAACCTAATATCTTCTCTAAATAAAGAAGATGAAAATCCCTTGGATATTATCTCCTTAACCCATTATCAATTTGAAACAATTCATCCTTTTCAAGACGGAAATGGGAGAGTTGGAAGATTACTAATAATTTTATATTTGTTTAAAAAAAGAATATTAAAATTGCCTATGATGTATGTTAGCGAATATTTCAATGCGCATAGACGGAATTATATAAATTTACTTTATGGAGTTAGTTCTGAAAATAAAATTTTAGAATGGATTAAATTTTTCTTGCAAGGACTAAATGAACAATCAAAAAAATCTTTAGAGTTTGCATTAAAGTTAGATTCTTATAAAAAACAAATAAAAGATGAAATAAAAAATAATTATAGAAGTATGAAATTACTTTCAATTGTGGATATGCTTTTTGTGAATCCCTACATAAAAATAAATGATGTGGTTCAAGAGTTAAAAATTACACACGCAGCAGCTACCAAATTAATAATCACTCTTGTAAACATAAAGGTTTTAGAAGAATTAGATAATAGAAAAAGGGACAGAATTTTTTTAGCAAGAAAGATTTTAAGGATTTTAGAGATTTAATCCCTCATTTTCTTAACAAAATCATTATATTTCATTAAACCAAATTCTGTTACAATTCCTGTAATGTATTTTTTTGGAACAAATTCAAACGCAGGATTCTTTAATTTGATATTTTTTGGAGCGCGGTCCCAAACTTCATTCAAACTTCTGTTTTCAATTGGGACTTTCATTTTTGAAAATTTCCAAGAATCAGCAATTATGTAAACAGGAATTTTATTATGATATGCAATTTCAGAAATTAATCCACTTCCAATTTTATTAATTATTCCGTCGGAAAGTAAAGCATCTGAGCCGAGAAATATTTTCGTTGCATAAATTTTATCTTTTTTATTTTCTTTTTTTAAAGCAATTGCTGAAGCAGAATCAATGAACATTGTAACTTTAATTCCTGCATTTTTTAATTCTCTCGCGGTTTTTCTACCTTGAAATAATGGACGAGTTTCTGTATTGTAAACTTCAAATTTTTTATTTTTCTTTTTCGCGTAAATTAAAGAATTAACAACATTTGTCGAATGACAGTGCGTAAAAATTTTATCTTTATTTTTTATTAATTTTAAAACGTGCGAATTTATTTTCTCTTGAGAATAATCAAAATGATTTAAGATTTCTTTGTAAGGTTTTTTATCAATCAAGTCCAAAACTTTTTCCAGCATAGGTTCTGTCGGACGAAGTGATTTTAATTTTTTTATTGAAGATTTTTTTGGAACAAGAGTGTAAGCGTAAAGCGCGGCTTTTGCAATATTTCGTGCTCCTTGGATTTTAATTTCCTTAATTGATTTAGCAATCTTATTAAACCTCTTTTTATTTTCCATAATAAGATAAATATATCAAACTTTAAAAAATCTATTTATTTAAATATTAAATGTTAGAATCAATAATTAATCCAAAAAGAGCTGAGAAAGGACCGTGGAAAATGTTTTTTGTCGGGCTTATTTATGCGTCGCTGTCGCTTTTACTAGTTCACTTTCTTTTTTCAAATGATACAATTCTTTCAAATGCTTCTGGAATTTTAGTTGTTTTATTTTGTGTAATGTTTTCTTTACCATTTATGTATTATGTAATTAAAAATGAAGAAAGTCAAGATGAAGAAACTACAAGTTTAAAAGATGTCTGGAAAGTTCACAGCGACGCTATTTTGGCTTTTATGTTTTTATTTTTTGGATTTATTGTTGCATTTTCTTTTTGGAATATTATTTTACAAAATCCTAATTTGTTAAATGTGCAGATACAAACTTATTGCAGTATTAATAATCCAGGAAATATTGAAGCGTGCGTAGCAGAATATTCTTTCACAGGAAATGTTGTTTCTGGGAATACTTTAAGTAATGGAACAAGATTGATTTCTATAATTGGAAATAATTTTAGTGTTATGATTTTAACTTTAATATTTTCTTTGTTATTTGGGGCTGGTGCAATTTTTATCTTGGCGTGGAACGCGAGTGTAATTTCTGCAGCAATTGGTATTTTTGTAAATTATAATATTTATGAAATTCCTTTTGGAATTTTTAGATATATGATTCACGGATTTCCTGAAATTGCAGCGTATTTTATTGTTGCATTAGCAGGAGGGATGTTAGGTGTTGAAGTAATTAAAAATGGATTTGCGAGTTCTAAATTTACAAAAGTTTTAACAAATGTTATTTTCTTAGTTTTGATTGCAATTGCAATTCTCGTCGCTGCTGCTTTTATTGAAGTTTATTTGACTCCGATTTTGTTTGGATAGGATAAATTAAGAAAACTTAAAAGGAGAATTTAACAATAATAATTATGGAAATTTTGTTAATATTGATAATCCTCGCAAGTTTTTTATCAACTCTTTTAATTATGCCTATTTGGATTAGAAAAGCAAAACAAATCGGATTAATTTGGGAAGATATGAATAAATTTGGATTTCCAAAAAATTTAGCTGGTTCAGGAGGAATTGTTGTTGTCCTTGGTGCCATTGTTGGAATTTTTTTGTATATTGCTATACAAACATTTTATTTTAAAAGTGTAGATAAAATTTTGTTAAACATTTTTGTAATAATTTGTTCTGTTTTATTGGTAAGTGGAATTGGTTTTGTTGATGATTTATTCGGGTGGAAAAAAGGCGGGCTTTCAATACGTTCAAGAATTTTCTTAGTTTTGTTTTCAGCAATTCCCTTGATTGCAATTAATGCAGGAGAATCAATAGTTCTTGGAATAAACTTTGGAATAATTTATCCGTTAGTAATCATTCCTTTCGCAGTTTTGGGAGCAACAACGACTTATAATTGTTTAGCTGGATTTAATGGACTTGAATCAAGTCAGGGAATTATTGTATTATCTGCATTAGCACTTGTAACTTATCTTACAGGAAATTCTTGGTTGAGTGTGATTTTGTTATGTATGGTTGCATCATTATTAGCATTTTACATTTTTAATAAAAATCCAGCAAGAGTTTTGCCGGGAGATGTTTTAACATATGCAGTTGGAATTTTAATTGCAATAACTGCTATTCTAGGAAATATTGAAAAGATTACATTATTTTTCTTTACACCATATATTTTAGAAATAATTTTAAAGAGTAAGGGAAAATTAAAGAAACATAGTTTTGGAATTCCAAATCCCGACGGAAGTTTAGAAATGCCTTATGAAAAAATATACGGATTAGAACATCTTGCAATAAAAGTTTTGAAAAAGTTAAAACCAAACCACAAAGCTTATGAAAATGAAGTTGTGCTTGTAATTAATGGTTTCCAGATTTTGGTAATTATAATTGGGTTAATTTTATTCTTATAAGAAACTTTTTAAGCAAGATGTTTTTATTATAAAGATGCAAGAAGACGAGAAAATTAAGTACAAAAAGAAATTAAAAGAAATTTTTAATAATTCGTATACGATTGTATTTTCGGCAATTGCCTTTGTTGTTTTTATTTTAAGTTTATTAAATTTTTTAAAAATAGGAGAAAATATTTCTCTGTTGCAACAATTATTTTATAGTTTCTCTTGGGCAAATCTTTTATTTTTAGGTATCATTTTTTTAGGTAGTTCTATTCTTGCACATTTTAAAAAATTTGGATTAATGTTTTTGCCGATTCTTTTTTGGTTGTTGATTACAACAGGAATGGTAAGAACAGCAAATATTCCTAATTTAATTGATGTATCGACGGGAAATTATACTCTTGGACCAGATTTAGATCCTTTCTTATTTTTAAGAAATGCAATTGAATTGTCTGAAGGAACTGCGGGAGAAATAGATTTTTTTAGATATGCTCCTCTGGGTGCACCTAGTTATATAAATTATAATTTAATGCCATGGACAATTTACGGACTTTATAATTTTCTTTCTTTGTTTAATGAAACTTCTGTAACTTATGCTGCAATAATTGCTCCGGTTATTTTTTTCTTGATTTCAGTTATTGGTTTTTTCCTCTTTACAAAAACAATAAGTTCATTTAAATTTTCAAAAGAGAAATCTTGGATTATTTCTATAATTGCAACTGCATTTTATATTTTTGTTCCGTCGATGGTTCATAGAACTGTTGCTGGAATTCCTGAATTGGAAAGTTTGGGTATGGCTTTTTTTTGGTTTGCATTTTTATTTATATCTCTTGCTTGGAAAACAGAAAATAAGAAAAAACAAATTTTATTTGGAATTCTTGCAGGAATTTTTACAGGAGCAATGTCTTGGACTTGGGGGGGTTATAAATATATTTACCTAGCAATTTTTTTAACATCTTTTTTAATTTTTTTAATTGAAAAAGACAAATCAAAAAACAGAATAATTTTTTCTTCGTGGTTTATTTCTGCAATAATTTTAGAATCATTAAAAGTAAGTAATATAATTTCTGCTGTTAGCAGTGTAAGCGATACTGGATTGGCTTTGTTTTTATTCGGAATAATCTGGTTTGAATTTATTTTATTTGAAACTCCCTTAAAAGAAAAATTGAAAAAACTAAATAAAATAAAAATTCCAAATTCAATTAAGAGTTTAATAATTTTAATTTTACTTGGGTTAATAATTGGTTTAATCATTAGTCCTGAAAAAATAAGTTCTGTTGCAGGAAATCTTATTGAAAGACTGCTTTATCCTTTCGGAAGAGAAAGGGTAGGATTAACTGTTTCAGAAAATCAAGTTCCTTATTTTACAGATGTAATTAGTAATTTTGGACATATGTTTTGGTTGTTTTTCTTTGGTGCAATAATCTTATTTTATGAAGCAATAAAACATTTTAATAAAAAGAAAAAGTTAGTCTTATTTTCTTCTTTTGTAATTTTTATAACAACATTTATTTTTAGTAGAATTTCAGAAAAAAGCCAAATCCTAAATGGAGAAACATTAATTTCTAAAATTTTATATTTAGGAGGATTAATCTTCTTTGCAGTTGTTCTTTTGTGGAATTATATTTCTGCATATAAAAATAAAGATGAGAAAACAATTCAGGATTTTAAAGAAATAGATTTTTCTTACTTGTTAATTCTCGCACTTTCTGTTTTGATGATTGTTTCTATGCGAGGGGCAATTAGATTATTTTTTATTGTTTCGCCTTGTTTAATTTTAGTTGCTGCATTTCTCCCAATTAAAATATATGAATTTGGAAAATCTAAAGATTCATTAACAAAATTAATTTCAATTGTTGCATTTGTAATTATTATTTTAACAATGATTGGGACTTTTGCAAATTATTCTTCTTCGACAGTTTATGCAGTAAAAACAACTGTCCCTTCCTCGTATAATCAACAATGGCAATATGCAATGGAATGGGTTAGAGATAACACTAATGAAGGAAGTATATTTGTTCACTGGTGGGATTATGGTTATTGGGTTCAGACATTAGGAGAAAGACCAACAGTTACAGACGGGGGGCATTATATTGCTTACTGGGATCATTTAACTGCAAGATATTTATTAACAACACAAAAACCCGAGACAGCGTTAAATTTAATGAAAAGTTATAATGTTTCTTATTTGTTAATTGATTCAACAGATTTAGGAAAATATTCTGCATATTCAAAAATTGGGGGAGATGAAAATTATGATACCTTTTCTTCAATTCCTATTGGTGCAATAGATAAATCTCAAACAAAAGAAACTCAAAATACAACTGTGACAGTTTATCCATTAAATGGTTTTGTAGATGAAGATATTTTTTATAAAGAAGGAGATAAAGAAATTTTTATTTCTGGCCCAACATATAATGAATATGGGGTTCTTTCTGCAAAAGCATATTTAATTGGTTTAGTTTTAAGAAATGAAGGTGAAAAGTTTTATCAGCCTGCTGCAGTTTTCTATTCAAACAACAAACAGATTAATTTACCAGTTAGGTATATTTATTACGACAGAGAATTAATTGACTTCGGAACAGGAATTGAATCAATAATAAAAATAATTCCTAGTTTAAATACTGTTTCTGGAGGATTGAGTTTAGATGAAAAAGGTGCTGCAATTTATTTATCTCCAAAAGTTTCAGAGAGTTTATTTGCTCAATTGTATCTTCTAAATGATCCAGAAGATAAATATCAAACAATAAAATTGGCTCATTCTGAACAAAGTTCTTTAGTAAAACAAATGTTTTCTAATGGATATTATGGAGGAGAATTTATTTATTATGGTAGTTCTTTGTATGGTCCAATAAGAATTTGGGAAGTAGGATATCCAGAAAATATAGTTGCTCACGACGAATTTTTAGAGAAAACTGGGGAATATGCTGAGTTAGATAATCTAACATTTATTAATGATTAATAATTCTTTTAAAGGGAGATTTTCTTGATAAATAATGAGACATTCAAATATTGCAATTGTAATTGGAACAAAGGCGGAATTAATTAAAACATTTCCGATAATGTTAGAGTTACAGAAAAAGAAAAAGGATTACTGGTTTATTAGCACTGGACAACATCCATTAAGTCAAATAAGTAAAGAACTTGGAGTGAAAAAGCCAGATTTTGTTTTGAGTGTAGAACCAAAGATGAGTACAAAGTTTTGGTCAAAGATAAATAAATTATCAATTTTTTGGTCTTTTAGTATGATTTTCAAAATTAAAAAATTATTAAAAAAATTAAATCCTAAATATGTAATTTATCATGGAGATACAATGAGTACAGCAGTTACTGCAATTGGCTCAAGTAAATTATTAAATAAAAAAAAGTCGTGGAAAAATGTGCATCTTGAAGCAGGATTAAGAAGCGGGAATTTAATCGAACCGTTTCCAGAAGAAATTTCTCGTAGGATAAGTGATAGATTTTCAGATATCCTTTTAGCAGTTTCTGATTTAACAGAAAAAAATCTAAAGAAGTATAAAAATAAAAAAATAATTAGAATAGGGAATACTATTATAGATTCTGCATTAATTACTTATGAAAAATCTAAAAAGAAAAATAAGAAAATAAAAGAAGATTTTGTTTTGATAAATACACATAGACATGAACATTTGAGAAGTAAAGAAAGAATGAAAAAAATTGTGGGTATTATAAAGAATGTTAAAATTAAAGGTGTCTGGCCTTTGCATGACAATACGCGAAGTTATTTAGAAAAATATGGACTTATGGAAGAAGTAAATAAAATGAAAAATATAGAAATAACTTCGTTAAAAGATTATGAAGAAATTATTTTTCTTTTAGCAAATTGTAAATACCTAATTATCGACGGAGGGAGTATGCAAGAAGAAAGTTTGGTTTTTAAGAAACCTTGTTTAATTTTAAGAAATTGCACAGAAAGACAGGAAGGTTTATCTACTGAAATTAATTTTTTATCTAAATTGAATGTAAATTATTCAAAAAAGATAATTGAAGAAATAGAGGAAAATAAATTGAAAATAAAAGATTTCAAAAATCCTTACGGAGAAGTTGGAGTTAGTAAAAAGATTGTTGAGATGTTAAGCAAGTAGGAATAATAAAGAAAACTTAAAAACTAATTTTTTATTTTAAGAGAATGAATAAAATAAAAGTTTATCTTCAGTATCCTTGGAAATTTCCGGATTCTCCCTATTACAAGTATTTGACAGAAAATCCCCCTAAAGATATAAAATATCTCAGTATTGAAAAACAAAAAGGAGTTATCACAAATAAAAGATTTTTTTTGTTCTCAAATTTCCTAAAAAAAAATATAAGAAGGTTTGCAAATCTTCTTCATCTTACAATTCCAAATGCTCATTTAAGCCCAGAAGGAGATTATGATTTAATCCATTGTGCCCACTGTTTAAGCAAAAATAAAGATAAGCCTTGGGTAGCTGATTTTGAAAGAGTTTGGCAAATGTTTGTGGGAATTAAAGATAAAAATTCTATAAAAAAGAGTAAAGAAATTCTTTTGAGAGACAATTGTAAAAAAATAATTGCTTGGACTGAGGAATCTAATAAACAAATAGCTGAAGATTTCCCAGAAATAAAAAATAAAATAGAGGTTATTTATCCTGCTGTTCCCATAACTAAAATAAAAAAGAAGAAACACAAAACAATAAACTTGCTCTTTGTGGGAAGATACTTTTATCAAAAAGGGGGTCTCCATGCACTTGATGTTATTGATAGATTAACTAGAAAATACAAAAATGTTAATGGAATAATTGTTTCAGAAATTCCAGAAGAGGTTAAAAAAAAATATTCCAGTAATAATAAAGTTAAATTTGATGGATTAATACCTCAGAGAGAACTTTTAACAAAAATTTTTCCAATATCAGATATTTTAATTTATCCCGGATACAGCGATAGTTTTGGTTTTATTCTTTTAGAAGCAATGAGTTTTGGAATTCCTATTGTAACTGTGGAAGGTGTTGCAAGGAAAGAAATAGTTCAAGAGGGAAAAACAGGTTTTGTTGTAGAAAGACCAACTAATTTAGATATAAGAAAAATTAACCATATTTTAGTAAGAAAATTATTGGAAAAATCCTCAAGATTAATAGGAAACAAAAAACTCAGAGAAAGAATGTCAAAGAATTGTATAAAAGAAATTAAAAATGGAAGGTTCTCTATTAAAGAGATGAATAAAAAATTGAAAAAAATTTATGAAGGAGTAATAAAATAAGATGGGTTATCAAAAACTTTTCCCAGAAATAGTGAAAAAAACATATTCAAATTGTAATAATATCTCAACAAAAAATATTCCTTATACTTCTATTAAATTAGGGCTCTTGAGTAAAGGAAAAACAATATCTCTACCTTTTTTAGATATAGTTAATATCTTTAAAATTAATGAAGAAGATATTCCAAAATCTCAAAATTTAGAAATAAGATTAAGTGAATTTAATAAAGATTTTAGTAAATTAAAGAAGAAAATTTTATCGTTTGGTTTTAGTGAAAATCCTATGAAGGCCCATATCATCTCAGAATTAACTAATGAAGAGGATTTTTGGAAAAGATTTCATAAACATACTAGAAATGATATCAGAAAAGCTAAAAAATGTGGACTTAAGCTCAAAAGAATTGAAAATATTAAAGACTTAAGAAAATTTTATTCCCTCTATACTAAAGAAATGAAGAATTTTGGAACGCCTCAACATTCATTTAATTTTTTTAGAAATTGTTTTGAAATTCTTAAAAGAGACTTCTTTGGTTTAAATTGTTACAAAGATAAAAAATTAATTTCTTCAATAATTCTTTTTGTGGAGGAAGATTATGGATATGTTTCGTTTAATGTTTCTAATCCTAATTTTAGAAATCTAAGACCTAATGACATTATTTATTGGGAGATGATTAAATGGAGTATAAAAAATAAAATTAAGTATTTAGATGTTGGACAGGTGGATTTAAATCCTGAAAAAGATTCTAGGGAAGAGGGATTACTGAAATTTAAAAGAAAATGGCTTGGAAAGGAATATAAAAAAATTTATTTTACAAGAGGTTTTTCTTATGATTCTTCAAGAAGAAATAGTTTAAAAAAATTTAAAAAAGTATGGAGATATCTTCCTTCTTTGATAATTAAATTAATTGGTCCGTGGGTAACTTCCCATTTTGTTTATTAAAATGGGAAAAACATTTACATTAAGAGTCGATTTGGAATCACAAAGAGGAATTAAAGAAGGACTTCCAAGATTATTAGATTTATTAAAAAAATATAATCTGAAGGCGAGTTTTTATCTTGTAATGGGGGGTGAATCAAATATTTTTGAAATTTTAAAACATAGAAAAAAAATGATTTCTTCTGACGAAAGAAAAATTAAAATTTGGACATTAAAAGATAAAATCCGAATGATTCTATTCCCGATAGATTTTGTCAAGGCAAATAAAAAAATATTAAAAAGAATTTTGGATGAAGGGCACGAACTTGGAATTCACGGATGGAAACATCGAGCGTGGACAAGAGGATTAAATGAAATTAATATTGAAAAACATTTATCAAAATCAATAAAAAAATATGAGAAAATTTTTGGGAAAAAACCAATAAGTTTTACTTCTCCTGGATTTAATATTAATGAAAAAGTTTTGGAAGAATTAGAAAAAAAGGGAATTCAATTTATCAGTGATTTTCAATATGGCTCCCCTAAATATTATGGAAAAATGAAAAATATTCCGATGACAATTTTGGGTGAAAGAAAAACACCAATCATAGAAAATTTAGTTTCTAGGGGGAAAAAAGACGATGAAATTTTAGAAATTATAAAAGATGAGATTAAACACAATAATCTGTCATCTTTTTATATTCACGATTTATTTGAAGCAAGATTCAAGAGAAATTTGTTAAAAGAAATATTTAAATTTGTTAAAAATAATAAAATTAAAAATAGGAGAATAATTGATTATTAAAATGAAAATAGCAATAGTTTTGGGCACTCGCCCAGAAATAATAAAAATGTCTCCTGTGATTAGAGAATGTCAAAAAAGACAAATTGATTTTTTTATATTGCATTCTGGACAACACTATTCACCTAACATGGATAATATTTTTTTTGAAGAATTAAATTTGCCCTTGCCACAATATAACTTAAGTATAAACAAAGAAAAAAAATATTCTTTACAAATTTCAAAGATGACTAAGGAGATGGAAAAAATATTTTTAAAAGAAAAGCCAGATATAATTTTTGTTCAGGGAGATACAAATACTGTCCTTGCAGGAACACTTGCCGCAAAGAATAGAAGAATAAAAATAGGACATATAGAAGCAGGATTGAGAAGTAATGACAGGAGAATGCTTGAAGAGATTAATAGAATAGTTGTGGATAATATCTCTGATTTTTTATTTACCCCCACAAAAGAATCTTTTGATAATTTAGAAGGAGAGAGTTTTGATTCAAAAAATATTTTTAATGTAGGCAACACTATCGTTGATTCCATAAAACAAAATTTAGGATTGGCTAATCTAAAAACAAATATACTAAAAAAACAAGGATTAAAGACAAAAAAATATATTTTAGCAACATCACATCGTTCTGAAAATGTAGATAAAAAAGAGATTTTGAATGAAATAATAAAAGGACTTTGTTTAGTTCAAAATTATTTGGATATTCCTTTAATATTTCCTATTCATCCGAGAACAAAAATGCGGATAAGAGAATTTGGAATTACTATTCCAAAAGAGATTACTTTAATTGAACCCTTAGGTTTTTTGGATTTTCTGCAATTAGAAAAGAATGCCAAATTAATTTTAACAGATTCTGGAGGGGTTCAAGAAGAAGCATGTATCTTAAATGTACCTTGTGTAACAATGAGAATTTCAACAGAACGCCCTGAAACAGTTAGTGTTGGAGCAAATATTGTTTCAGGATTAAAAAGTGAAAAGATACTTAAATCTTCTAAAAAGATACTAAATAATAAAGAATGGGATAATCCTTTTGGAGATGGAAAAACAGCTGAGAAAATTTTAAAAATAATACAAGAGGAAATGGTATGAAAATTGGACATTTTTTTGCAGATGAACAATTAGAATCACGAGGTATCAAGTTTACCAAATATTCAAAAAAGCAAGGATTTGAAATTAAAACATATTTAAGAGATAAAAAAGATTCATATTTCTCATTTTGTTATAAGACAATTAAAAAGGTGTTTGTAGATAATTTAGAAATAATTCATGCACATAGGATTTCTGGTTTTCTTCCCGCAATAATTATTAAAATCCTAAGACCAAAAATTAAGATTATTTATGATAAACATGATATTCATAAACTTGATTTTATTTTTGATAGGTTAATGGTTTTTGCAGATTATGTAATTGTTTGTTCTAAGATTCATTTAGATTATATTAGACAATTTAAGAAAAAAAGTATTATAATTCCTAATTATTCTGATTTTAAAAGAATCTCTAATGAGAAAATAAAAGGAATAAGAGACGAACTTGGAATTAAAAAAGAAGAAGTCTTAGTTCTTTTTCAAGGGAGTATTGTTCCCAGCTATGGATTAGACCTACTAATAAAAGTAGCAGGGAGATTGAACAAGAAGTTAAAGATTGGAATAATAGGATGGATAAAAGACAAAAAATATTGGAAGAAAATAAAAGAAAACCTTGGAGAAAGGATAAAATATTTTGGAAGCAAAGAATATGAAGAGATGGAAAAATATGTTAGTTCTACAGATATAGGAGTTGTTTTATTTCAAAAAAATAAATTAACAGAATTTGGAAATCCTGCTAAATTATTTGAATTTATTAAATGCAAAATTCCTGTCGTTGTTACGGATATTAAAAGTGTTAGTAAATATGTTAAAAAATATAAAAATGGAATAATAATTAAAGACGAAGAAGAATTAGTTAATGCAATAAATAAAATGTCAAATTTAAAAATAAGAAGAAAATACTCAAAAAACAGTCCAAATTTAAAATGGGATGATGTCTTTAAAGATTATCTAAAAATAATTAAGGAGATTTATTGAAAATGAAAATTCTAATGACTGCTGCAAATTTGTTTCCCCCGAGGGGGGGTGCAGAGAGAAGTTTATTCACTCTTGCAGAGAGAATGTCTAAAGATTTTAATGTAACTATCATTGGTCCAGGAAATGAAAATTTTGAAAGAAAAGAAGAAGGATATAAAATAATTTCTATCAAGAAACCTTTTTTTTTTAAACTCATTAAAAGTTATGTAAAAATAAATATCCAAAATTTATGGTGGAAGAAGGTTTTAGAAAAATTCTTAAAAGAAAATAAATTTGATTTATTAATTACTCAAGGAATACTTGTTCCTTCATGTAAGGGTAAGGGCATTTCTATTAAAAAAGTTATTTTTATAAGAGGTTTGACATTTTATACCCAAACTGATTTAGACCCTCTTGAATTTAAAGGGAAGGATTTCTTTAAACTAAATTTTTTAATGAAAGTCCAGTATCCATTAATAAAATACTTCCAAAAAAAAGGTAGAGAATCTTCAAAAGAATTTGATTTGATTATAAGTAATAGCGAGTTTATCAGGAAAGTTACTAATGCCTATTTAGGCAAGGATTCTGAGATAATTTACCCCCCTATAAATATTAAAGAGTATTATGTTGAAAAAAGAAAACCGGAGTATATCCTTTTTGTAAATCCAATAATATCAAAAGGGGTAGATATGATGTATAATCTAGCAAAGAGTATGCCAGATAAAAAATTTCTCGTTGTTGGGAAGCCAGATATCTATAGTAAAAAAGATTATAACCGATTAAAAAAACTTAAAAATATTTCATTTGAAGGTTATATTTTAAATATGAAAAATATATATTCTAAAACAAAGCTCTTAGTTTGTCCGGTTAGATGGTATGAACCTTTTGGCAGAACCCCTGCAGAAGCAATGGTTAATGGAATCCCTTCTATCGTTTCTGATAGAGGTGGACTTCCAGAAGTTGTTAAAAATGCAGGGGATATTATAAAAAACAGGGATAATATTGATGAATGGATAAAAACTATTAAAAAGTATGATAATCAAGAATATTATAATAAAAAATCACAACTCTGTAAAGAACAAGTTAAAAAATTCTCATTAGAGAATCAATATAAAAAACTAAAGAAAATTCTGATAACTTTAAAATGAAAAAGTTAAATTTTGGATGCGGGAGAGATATAAAACCTAAAAAAGAAGGGTGGGTGAATGTAGATGTACAGAAAGGAGAAGGAATAGATAAATCATTTAATTTTGAAAATTTTCCTTATCCATTTAAAGACAATACTTTTGATTATGTTTTAATTAAAGAGGTTTTAGAGCATATGATAGATATAAAATTAGTAATGAATGAGTTATGGAGGATTGGGAAAAAAGATGCAATTATAGAAGTCTTTGTTCCCTATTGGAATCACAGTGCTGCCCATAATGCTCCCGACCATAAACACTGTTTTAATAAGAGGACATTTGAGGTAATTTGTGAAAAAGATACTCAAGCAGAGATTAATCCTGAAAATAAGTTTGAACTAATAGAAATTGAGTTAATTCCAACTCGGATGAAAAGAATTTTTCCAGTCTTCATCCTAAATTTTTTAGATAGATTTCTACATGGGATATTTATTGGAATAAAAGCCAAGATCAAAATAAAAAAAGGATTATGAGGGAAATTCAATAGGAGGATTGAAGAAAAATCCAACAAAATTTCCTTTTATAAAAATATTTAACTTTAGAACACGTTTGGGGGATTTGATTATATTAAAAAAAACAGGGATTAAACCCATTAAATATTTCAAAAGGATTTTTTTATTTTCATTTTTTTTAACAGAATAAAGGCTATTCCTATATAAAAAATAAAAATTTTCAATTCTCTTAGGATCTTTTTCTTTAATAATATTTAATGTATTTTCTATTTTTCGTTTATGCAAGATTTTGCTTTCTCCAATTAAAAAACCACGAAAATGTTTAGATGCTCTTCGCGTAAAATCATCATCATCCCCCCATAAAAACAATTCCTTGATAGGATATCCAATTTTTTTAATAACTTTTCTAGAAAAGAGAGACATCCATCCACAAGAAGAAATTTCAACAATTCCTTTTTCCAAAAAATAATTCCAAAAAGGATACTCATTCTTTGAATATTCTAAATTTATATTTGGGACATTCATAACTTCTCCACTTATCCCATAAACATTACTGCATAAAAAACCAGTTTCAGAAGGCAAAATATTTAACTTATTCATTAGAGATTTTAATGCTGTCTTGTGAGGAATTGAATCATCATCCAACATCCAGATCCAGTCGTAACCTAATTCATAAGATTTTTTCATTCCTTCATAAAATCCTCCTGCAGCACCTATATTTTTTCTTAAGAAAAGAGGGTTTATCTTTTTATTTTTCCTAGAAAATTCTCTCAAAAATTCTTTAGTTCCATCATTAGAATTATTATCTACTACAAAGATTTGATCTATTTTTTTTGTTTGATGAATCAAAGAGGTTAAACATTCAGAGAGTAAATCTTTTCTATTATATGTTACCACTACTACAGCAATTGTTTCTTTTTTCCTTTTCATCCAAAAAGTTAAAAAGCAATAGTATATAAAAATATAGCAATATTTAAAAGATAAATTTTCATCTAAGGGTAATGAATGAAAGGTTAAGGATAGGAAGAAGTATAACTTCAAACGTTGAGAAATTAATTTCTTGTCATCCAGATAGTTTAGAAAAAATTGCAAATGGAGAAAACTCCCCTATTTTACTTCATCTATCCCCCACAAATGTATGTGATTCTGCATGCATTCATTGTTGTTTTAGCGGAAGAGATAAAACCTTGAATTTACCTTTTGATTTATTAAAAGACTCAATAAATCAGTTTAAGGAACTTGGAATTAAATCTGTGGAGTTTACAGGAGGGGGAGAACCAACAATGTATGGTTTTCCAGAAAGAAAATGGTTGATTAATCCTGCTATTGAATATGTTGTAGATAAACAAAATCTTGCATTGGGAATGAATACAAATGGTCTAAATGTTGAAAGAATTACAGAAGAGAATTGGAAAAAATTTAGCTGGGTAAGAGTCGCATTAAATGTATTTGATTCTAAAAATGAAAAGAGAATTGAAAAATTCAAAGAAAATGTCCAAAAAATAAAGGAATTAACAAATGTGACTGCTTGTTATATTGTCCCACGAGAGATTGGGTTTAAAAATTTAGAAGCAGTTGTTGAGTATGCTAATAAAGAAAATATAACAACAAGAATTGCTCCTGATTGTATTCAGACTTGTGAAGAAATAGCAAATACAACAAACCTAATAAGAAAAAATTTAAACAGTTATGGAAATCAAAAAAAAGCAATATTATCTGACTTCAATATTTACCTCTTTGAAAGGAAGAATAAAAATTGTATGTCTCCTGTAATAAAACCTTTTTTATTTACAGATGGATTTGTTTATGCTTGCCCTTCTTCAGAACTTGCCCCTGAAAATGGACGGACAATGCAACCAAAATTTAAAATCTGTCATGGTTCTGAAGTTATTAAAACATACAAAAATTTAATATTTAAAAAACAGTCCTGCAGTTATTGTAAATACTCTGCTCAAAATGATTTTTTACAAAAATTAATTCAAACTGGTTCTATAGAAGAAGCATATATTCAGTTTAGAAAAGAATCTACAAAAAAAGATATTCTTCAAGAGTTAGAAGAAATTAAAAAAACTAAATTTAATGATAAAGAATTTGTATGAGAAGTCTTACTTTAATTAATCCTCCAAGTCCCTGGTTAATATCAGATAGGGTAGAAGTTCCGTTAGGAATGTTATATTTAGCAAGTTTTTTAAGAGAAAGTGGTGCAGAAATTAAATTGTTGGACTTATCTGGAAGTAAATTTAATGAAAAGTATGTTCTTCCAGAATCGGATATATATGGCATTGGATTTGTAAGCCCTCAAGCAATATATGCAAAAGAGATATTAAATAAAATAAACAAAGAAAAACCAAATTTTCCAATAATTGCAGGGGGAGTTCATTCAACTTCCATCCCAGAACATTCTTTATCTTTGGGTTTTGATGCAGTTATAAAGGGGGAGGGGGAGAAGAGCACATTACAAATTTTGAAAGAAGGAATCAAAAAAAAAGTTTATGATTTAGATTTTATTTCTTCATTAGATGATCTTCCCAGCCCTGCTTGGGATTTAATAGATATGGAGTCTTATATATCTGATTTGGGAGTTGTTGGATATATGAAAAATAATCAAAATTTTCAAAGAGAAATAAATGTCATGGGGACAAGAGGTTGTACAGGTAAATGTGCTTATTGTACAGAATATAAAGGACCATTGAGATGGCGCTCAACAGAAAAAATAATTAAAGAATTAAACGTTTTAAGAGAGAAATACAATGTAAATCGTTTTTTCTTTGTAGATGATAATTTAGTTATTAATAAAAGATGGTTGGGTGGCCTTACAAAAAAATTAAAAGAAGAGGAAATAAAGTGGCATTGTTTAGGAAGAGCAGATCAAGTAGATTATAAGATCTGTAAAGAGATGGTAGATTCTGGATGTATGGGAATTGATTTTGGAATTGAAAGTGGCTCTCAAAAAATATTAAATATAATAAAAAAAGATACCACCGTTCAAAGACAAGAAGAAGGAATAAAATCTGCTTATGAAGCTGGATTAAGAGTAAGAGCTCAATTTATGGTGGGGTTACCTCAAGAAGAAGAAGAAGATCATAAAAAAAATTTAGAATTTATTGAAAAAAATATAAATTATGTTTCTAAATGGGGGATACATATTTTTGTTCCGTTTCCCAGCTGTGAAATATGGAGAAAACCAGAATCATTTGATTATTATATAAATAAGAATACAGATTTTAGTAATTTTCAAACAATTGGAAAACCAGGAGAATGGAATTTTGTCCCAGTAGAAAAGCAAGAAATAATTGCAAGAAGAAGAGAAGAAATTTTAAATAAAATAAATGAAAAAAATATTTTTAAAACAGTATGAAAACAATGAATAATTTTAAAGAAATGTTTGATAAAGATTATTTTGAAAATGGTGTTGGAACAGGGAAATCATTATATTCAAATTATAGGTGGATGCCTGAAATTTCTTTCCCAATTGCACACGATATTGTATTATCTTTGGGAATAACAAAAGAAGATAAAATAATTGATTTTGGTTGTGCTAAGGGATTTTTAGTCAAAGCATTTACATTAATGGGTTACGATGCTTATGGTGTGGATATATCTAAATATGCAATAGAAAATGCAGAACCGGAAATAAAAGATAGAGTTTTTTTAAAAGGAAAAAATTCTGTTAAAGAGAAGTATGATTTCGGAATATGTAAAGATGTTTTAGAACATTGTTTAAATACAAAAAATTTAGAACAAATATTAGAACAAATGAATGAATTAGCAAATAAATGGTTTGTAGCAATCCCTCTTGGGAATGGAAGAAAATATTTTATCCCAGCTTATGATTTAGATCCAAGTCATTTTATAAAACAACCAAAAGAATGGTGGTTAAAAAAATTCTCAGAAAATTTTAAAGTAGAAAAATATTCTGAATCTGCTGGTCAAATAAAGAGAAAATGGGTTGAGCAAGACCCAAGAGGGAATTTATTTGCAATATTAACTTTAAAACATTAATTATTCTTCTTTCTTCTGCTAACCCAATTAAATAAATTTCCCGACCAATTATTGACAAAAAAACACAAAATGTTCTCTGTAAATAATAAGGCAATTATTAAATAAGATTAAAAGTATTTAAAAATAGCAAATTATTTTGGGATATATGGAACAAAAAAACCAGATAATAAAAACATATAGAGATAAAAATGTAACAGAAAATTTTGACAAAGAAAGAAATAAATATTCTTTTCAAAAATACAAACATAAAATAGAGTCAAATTTTCTTAAAAGAACTCTTGAACAAATTCCTAGTAAAAAAATAAAAATTCTTGATGTTGCATGTGGAACAGGAAGGATGCTCCAAGAGGTTTTTTCTATTGGAAAAGAAATTGAATATATTGGATTTGATAGTTCTGAAGAAATGACTAAACATCTTAAAGAAAAATCAAAAAAAATAGGAATAGAAAATAAAGTAAAAATTGAATTAGGAGATGCTTCAAATCTACCTTTCCATGATGAAGAATTTGATGTTGTTTATAGTTATCATTTGTTATGGCACATTCCAAAAGAAGAACAAAAAAGGATTATAAAAGAAATGTTGAGAGTTTGTAAAAAAGAAGGTTTTATTGTTTTTGATATTTTAAATAAAAATTTTATTTATGAAAAAATTAAGAAAAAACATTCTAAAGATTTGTATAAATTTACCTTTAATGAATTAAAAGAAATTATCTCTTCGAAGAAAGTTGAAATTGAAAAGTTAAATGATTTCCCTATCAAGAATGATAAAATTTACAATATCCTTAATATTATTAATCAAATTAGAAAATTTCTTCCTAAATATTTATATCATATGGTTTTCTTTAGAGTTAAGAAGTAAAATGTTTGAAAAAAGATTAAAAGAGTTATCTAAAAAAATTGGTGAAAAACAAATTAGAAAATTTTACATTTTAACACACAAAAAACATTTCCGAGAGATTTATTTTCAAAATAATAAAGAAGCAATAAAATTTTTGGATAATAAACTAAATACTCCTTTAAAAAAATTTAGACAACTAAAAAAATTTATTTATTTTTTAATAAGAGCAAACATTTTACAACATTTTCTTAAAAGAATTAAATTGTCCTCTAATTTTGGAGATGTTATTTTTGTTGGGGGCCAAATAAAAGGATTTGATTTAAACAAGAAGGAAGTCATTTCTTTTCCTAGAGATGAATCTAAAAAAAGAGAATTTATAAGATCTAAAAGAACACAGGAACAAATTTTTAAAAAAGATTTTGCTCCAAAGATTCTTAAACTTAATACAAAAAGTCCTTATTCAGAAGAGAGATTATTAAAAGAATACAAAGGAGGATGGGAGATTAAGGTTTTTAAAAAGTTAATGGAATTTTATAAAAAGGAAGGAATAAAAAAAGTTCACTTAAAAGATTATATTAAAGAAATCATAAAAAATAACAAAATTGAGAATAATTATGTTAAAGAAATTCTGAAAGAACTTTCCAAAATTAATAAAAATATTTTAGTTACAAAATTACATGGAGATTTTGCAAAAGAGAATATTTTAGTTGATAAAGACAATAAAATTTTATTTATAGATTGGAATCAAAAAGAAGGATTAATCATTGAAGATTTAATTAACTTTTTTAGAGGTGAAAAAAATCTTTTAGAGAATGAAAAATTTAAAAGAATTTTAAAAGAAGTTTTTCCAAAGGAAGTTCAGAGAGATATTAAATTGTATTTGAAATTGAATGAAATTTGTTTAATGGATCTATAAAATTACCTCTTTCTAAAAATAAGAATTCCTAAATAAATTCCTTGACTGATTATTGTTGCAATTGTTGCACCGTAAACTGCCGAAAGTTGTCCATAAGGTAATAAGGTAGTTATCAAGAGATAATTTAAAATTATATTAATCATTGTAGACAAACCGAGAGATTTTGCAATTACTCCTGGTTTGTTTTGAGACATAAAATATGGGAGATAAATACTTATCATTGGGAGAATTAAAACCAAAATAGAAAATAATTTTAGGATATTTGCTGCTAGAAGATATTCATTTCCATAAATAATTTTAACTGCGAGATTTGAAAAAATAAGAGTTAAAACAAAAAAAACTGAACTCGTTAAGAAAACAATTTTTGTTATTTTTTTCATTGCTTTCTTCATATCTTTATTTTCCATCCGACTAAATATTGGTAATAAAACGGCACCAAAAGAACATAAAGAAGTAAGAGCACCAATCAAACTGAAAGCGGCCTGATAATAACCAATGAATTCGCCAGCAACAAATCTTCCGAGCATCACTTTATCAATATTTCCAAAGAATACTCCGGAAAGAACTATCACTGCAGTTAAAATAACAAAACGATTTGCCTCTTTCTTCTCTTCTTTAGAAAGAATTCTTGAACCTTTTGGTCTAAAATAAGATTTTTTCTTTGTTATAAAAGATAAATAAATTCCAGTAAAAAAATATGAAATTGAGAGAGCAAGAATAACATAAAACAAAATTGTTTCGTTTGAAAGAGATAACTTTATTGCATAAACAACTGCAAGTGGGACAAAAATTATTCTTGAAAGTTGAAAGATTATTTCCTTGAATAAAATATTTTTAAAATTATTAAATGAATTTAAAACTGAAATGAAGTAATTTGTAATTTGAGTAAAAAAGATGTAAAAAACTCCTGCAAGTAATGCTAAGAAAATTGGTTTTTGATAATATCCTTCTGCAATAAATTTAGAAAAAATTAACAAGAGTATAATACTTATAAAAACTAGGGCAAATTTTATTTTTGCAAAATAAATTAGATAATCTTTTGATTTTGTTTTTTTGTTTTTTCCAAGAGAGTGAGAAACAAATCGAACAATAGATTGATTTATTCCCAATTCAGAAATTGCAGCAAAAATTAAAATTGTAGAAAGTGCTAAGTTGTAAAAACCAAAAAGTTCAGGCATTAATAATCTAGCAATAATAATTGTAAATATTAATGAACCAAATTTAGAGATTACTGTTGTTGAAAAATTGTAAATTGAATTCTTAATTGCTAAACCAGTATTTCCAGAAAAATCTTTTTTCCTTATTCTTTGAAAAATATTTTTAAAATCATTTTTCTCTTCGTTAAAAAAATTATCCATAAATAAAAAAAAGAAAATCTATTTTTATATTTAATCTATTAGAAATAGTTAATTTTTTTCAGTTAAATTTACAATGTCTGCAAATGCTGGGCGTGTTATTAAAACTCCGATTGTAATTCCGATTAAAGTTGTGAAAACAAATCCTTTTAACAATCCTGCACCAGCCCACCACAATGGAAGTAATGAAGCAACAGATGTAACATATGCTCCGATAATTATAATAAATGCTCTTTTGATTCTTTCCTTAATACTTATTGAAGATTCTTTATTTTTTGCTTCATCTAAAACTACAATTTGGTCGTCGACGCCAGTTCCGATTGCTGCTAAAATTCCTGCAATGCTTGGTAAATCTAAATCCCATTTAATAAATGCTGCAACACCGAGAGTAATTATAATTTCTGACGTGCAAATTATTAGTGGAGCAAAAGATGATTTTAATCCATGATATCTTATAAAAAGAATTATCGCAACAGAAAATAAAGCAATAACTCCTGCAATCAAAAGGTATTTTGTGAAATTTTGTCCGAGAGTTGGGGAGATTGTATCTAATTTAACAATTTGTAATTTAAAGGGTAAACTTCCTGTCATCAAAACCGTTTGAAGATTTTTCATTTCTTCTGCAGCATTATTGTAAGCATCTAATTTTGTTTCGCCTCTGCCAGAACCTTGAATAGAAATTTGAGTTGCAGGGTTTCCTTTCAAATCCGCGCTTATTGAAAGATTGCTGTAAAACATTTCGTCTAAATAAAGATTAATTGGTTCAGAAAGAGAATCTTGCCCGTTTGCATTTTTTACAACTTCTAATTTTGATGTTATTTCTGCCATTCTTTCTGCAGATTCTTGACTAATTAAAACAGGGAATCTAAAAGAACAGACATATCCTTGAGTGAATTGTTCACAAGAAAATATTCCAACATCTTGTCCTGCTTGTTTGACATTTTTAATATCTTTTCCTCCAATAAAAACAGTGTCGTTTCCAATCTTTGCTTCAAACTTACCTTGTTGAGAAACTAAATTTTCTAAATCTTTTGGAGTTGCTCCAGCAATTTCTATTTGTACAAAATTTTTCCCAGCCAAATCAGAAACAGAACGAACATTCATATCTGAAATTCCGTAAACATTAAATCTGTTGCTAATCATATCAATTAAATTATTTACTTCTTCAGAAGATAAAGAATAATTTTCTGCTTGAACTAATGCTCTTGCACCCCCACTTAAATCAAGACCTGTTTTAACATTTGTTCTAGGAATTTCAGAAACAACAATTTTAAGAGAGTCATTAGAAAAGAATACAAATTCAGATTTTGTTGTTGCAATAATTGTTCTAACTTTTTCACCAGAGAAAAATTTATTTTGCATGACATCTAAATAATTTTCTACGTTTTCTATTTTTTGTCCGTCTATAGAAATTATTATATCTCCTTGACGAAGTCCTTCTTCAAATGCTGGTGAGTTTGTTTCAATACTAGATACTAAAACTCCTTTT
>Ga0265297_10004526_pt1 | contig 22579 bp, 38 predicted proteins | sample Munlanlwell13791_FD_192502 | JGI IMG/M metagenome (GOLD analysis project Ga0265297, IMG submission 192502) | Leachate microbial communities from a municipal landfill in Southern Ontario, Canada - Leachate well 137-91 | ecosystem: Engineered > Solid waste > Landfill > Unclassified | place... | reverse complement strand
AAACTATAGTTTGTGGAAATGATTCAGATACTTGGCTAGATTTTATACCAATTGGAAATTTAAGCGGAGTAAAGCATAAAACAATTGAATCAGTGTGGTATAATGAAACCACATAAAACCACCATTTCATTTGGTCTTAAAAGGAAATTACTGAGATGAGTCGCAATATACAGTGAGTATCTTGGGAAACAAATTGCCGTAATACCCTTGACAAAAATCGAAAAGTGTGGTAATATTGATATGGTGGTTGTAGCCGAATTGGTATAGGCGCTGAACTGTGAATTCAGATTTTGAGAGTCCGAGTCTCTTCAATCACCCTTGTGGATAGGAATCGAATTGTAAAAACAAAAGCACCCCATACCAGTAGCCGAACTGGGACTGATAAAAACTCGATATGCGCAGCGAAGTATGTCAGAGAAACAAAAGGTTACGGGAGTTCAATACGGCTCTTCCAGCGCAGGAGATTCCTATTCACATTTTATAAACCACATGAAAGATTTATTTTATTATAAAATATATTTGGCTTATCAAATATTAGAAGAAGCAGAATTAGGAAAAGGAGAACGAAATGTTAACAATGAAAGTTATATTTTCGAATGGAAATGAATTTATACAGGAAATAACCGATGCTATATTAAATCAAGGAAATGGAAAACCCGAATTTGAATTTATGAAACCGGGAAATAAAGCGCACACACATATTTCAGAGGGCACGATTTATGTGATGAATGATAATGGCAAAACAATTGCTAATTATATTCTTGGTGGAGTCGCCGAAAACAAGTAATCAACTATAAATGAGTCAAATATATTTTTATTGCTTTGAAAGGAAATTATGGCAATTAGACTTAGAACAGTTAATGGTATAAGAATTGCTTTATGCGCTGCGGAAACCGACCCAATGCCCGGAGATATATATCTAAATGATTCAGATCATTATGCATTATCAGCAAAATATGCTGACGATTGGCAAGGAAGATTAATCGATTGGGAATATCCTGAACAATGGAATTTAATGGCTATGCAAAAGAAGCGAGATGCCAAAGAAGAAATTGAGAAAATTCTCGACTCATATGATATATTACCAAAATTCAATCATGATATAAGATATGATATTTTAGATACTTTAAAAGACAACGATATTTATGGCTTATATGACAAAGAGGCAGATATTTTAGAAATATTATTTGATAGTAAAAATAAGGAAAGAATTGTTCATTATCTTCCAAATGATGAATACTGCGGGGTTTTATATGATTCAAAGAATAACCAAGTCATAGGATTACATATAGAAAATTTCAGCCATTTTATTAATAGATAAGGAAAATTATGAGGAATTATAAACTTATAAAATATGATGAAGTTATTTTGAAAAAATTAGGTTTCTTTGAAAATTACCCCACGAACATGCAAAAAACATATCGATACAAATCTCCATGGGGAAATATAAAATTTGTAATAGCCAAAGGAAAAACATACGTTTATTTTTTTAATATTAGATACTTATTGCCATGCGAACTAAAAGATGAAATTGGAGTAAAGGAAGAAAAATCCTTATTGAAAGTCATGGAAAAAGATTTAAAGATATTAAAAGAAAGTGGTATTATAAAATAATATGGGAAAATATTTTGGAACAATCAGATACGATAAGCCCGGTGATTTAGAAGTATTGAATTTTGAACCTAGTTGGCGAGAAGAACCAGATTTTAAAGAAAGAATAATACTTTGTCCTGTCGAAAACCGGGAACTTTATATTGAGATGATTGATTCGTCTCATGCCATAGGCGCAATATTGACAGAGGGAGAAGTTGAAATGCTTATTGGTGCATTATTAGAAACGAAGAAAAGGTGGAATAAATAGAATATGGAATATGAATTCAAATGCAAGCAATGTGGCAAAGAATTTTCTGTGAGTGGGCGTTTTGAATCATTGATTGGATTGCGTCCAGAATGTCCTGAATGTAAAAGCGCCAATGTTGTAAAGAAATTATTTGCAACACCGTCTATTTTTAAGGGGGATGGATTTTATTCTACGAACGGCAGAAAAGAAACGGAAGAATGATTGAGACGATATTTTTCATATTTTAAGAAAGTTTTAATTCATAAATATTATGTATTTCTTGCATGTTTAAAGTTAAAAGCTCCTTTATATTTAGCAATAACACATGATATTTCTAAATTTACACTTGAAGAATTTGTTCCTTATGCCAAATATTTTTATGATAAAGATGGGAATCCCAATTCAATAAAGAATAATCATGGTGAATATGACGATAGTAAACAAGGTCAAGATTTTCATTTTGCTTGGTTATATCATACAAATAGAAACAAACATCATTGGAATTATTGGTCTATTATAAGAAATGATTCTTCTATAAATCCCATGCCAATTCCAGAAAAATATATAAAAGAAATGGTAGCAGATTGGATAGGAGCAGCAAAGGCTTATAATCCGGATGTCGTTGTTATTGATTGGTACAGAAAAGAGAAAGACAATTTAATTTTTCATGATAATACAAGAAAACGAATTGAGGAAATCTTAGAAACCTTATGAACATAGATGATGAAATTAAAAATCTAATTGATAAATTAAAAACAGAATATAAAATTCCTGCATATGCATATAATAATAATGAAAAATTCATAGCAGGAACAACACCAATATATTATAGTAGCCCATATTTTGATGACAGAGAAGTGTTAGCATCAATAAAAACATTATTAATAGGTAAATGGATGTCAGCAGGGGAAAATGTTTTAGAATTTGAGAAACTTTTTTCGAAAAAAACTAATAATTTATTTTCTTGTATGGTTAATTCTGGATCTTCTGCTAATTTAATTATGATTGCCGCACTTAAAAAATATTTTAAATGGGAAGATAACAGTGAGATAATTGTATCTGTAGTAGGATTTCCAACGACAATATCGGTTTTGCCTCAAAATAATTTAATTCCTATATTTATAGATATAGAATTTGACACGCTAAATTTTGATTTAAATTTAATTGAAAATAAAATAACCAATAAAACTAAAGCCATTTTCGTTTCTCCTGTTCTCGGGAATCCTCCTAATATGGATAAAATTATTGAGATTTGTGACAAATATAATTTAAAATTAATACTTGATAATTGCGATTCATTAGGTAGCAAATGGAAGAATAAATTTTTAAACGAATATGCTATTGCGTCTTCTTGTAGTTTTTATGCCGCACATGACATTTGTACCTTCGAAGGAGGAATGATATCATCAGATAATAAAGAATTAATGAATATTGTTCATAGCCTAATTAATTGGGGTCGTGCATGTGTATGCTCCGGAAGTTGCAATTTGCTTCCAAATGGAATATGTAATAATAGATTTGATAAGTGGTTAGATGGTTATGACGAAATTGTAGATCATAAATATGTATTTAATAATCTAGGATATAATTTAAAACCAATTGATATGTGTGGGGCGGTTGGTGTAGTTCAAATTAATAAATTAGATGAAATTTGTTATAAAAGAAAATATGCGAAAAATATTATAACAAAATTGTTTTCGGATAATATCGACAATATAAAAATTCCAAAGCAATTAAAGGATTCTGATACTGTTTGGTTTGGAAGTCCAATTATATGTGAAAATAAAAATCAAAAACATAAACTGGTGGCATATTTAGAAAAAAATAAAATACAAACTAGAAATTATTTTGCTGGAAATATTTTATTACATTCAGCGTTTAAAAAATTTGGAAATTATAAAGAATACCCAAATGCAATGACTGTATTAGATAAAGTATTTTTTATTGGCGCATCCCCTTCTTATACTCCAGAAATTTTTGCATATATAGAAGATGTAATAAGAAATTTTAAGAATGAATAAATTATCGGTATTTGGATCTACCGGATTTATTGGTTCAAAGTTTTGTGAAATGTATCCGGACAATGTTATTAAAATTGATAGAAATGATTATATCCCAAAAACTAAGGATATATTATATTTTATTAGCACAACAGATAATTACAATGTATTTTCTAATCCCACTATAGACATAGAAACTAATTTAATTGTACTAATAAAAGTTTTACAGAATTGTAAAGAAGGCGATACAATTAATTTTGTATCCAGTTGGTTTGTATATGGTGATGCTCCATTGCCAGCAGAAGAAAGTTCATTTTGTGACCCCAAAGGATTCTACTCTATCACAAAAAGAACCGCCGAACAGTTATTAATATCTTATTGCGGTACAATGAAGATTAATTATAGAATTTTAAGATTAGGAAATGTAATAGGAGCAACAGATAAAGGAGTTTCTAAAAAGAAGAATGCATTACAATATCTTATTGGAGAGATACAATCTAATCATGATATAAGTTTATATCATGGAGGCAATTTTATCAGAGATTATAGCGATGTTGAAGATATTTGCTTTGGAATTAATTTATGCTTGAATTCTAATAAAATTGATGAAATAATCAATATAGCCAGTGGCAATGCCTATAAATTTTTAGATTTAATGAATTATTGCAAAAATAAAACTAATTCTACCAGTAAATTTATTACAGTAGAACCGACGGATTTTCATAAACAAATCCAAGTTAAAGATATGTATTTGAATATTGATAAATTAAAATCATTAGGATTTGTTCCAAAATATTCTATTTATGAATCTTTAGATAAAATAATATCAAATAAAAAGAATGAGTAAAAATATGACAAAATTATCAATATTAATACCCTCCTATTCGATGAAAGGAAAAGGTGTAGAGATGCTATCCTTTTCCATAAATAAATTAAAACAACAATCATTTAAAGATTTTGAAATCGTTATTTCTGATGATTCCACAGACGAAGCAATAAAAGATTATTCATATTCGATACAAGATTTAAATATAAAATATACAAAAAATCAGGGGAGTAAGGGCATTGCCGGAAATACTAACAATGCCATTAGAAATGCTACTGGTGAAATTTTGCATATAATGTGCCAAGATGATTATTTTTATGATGATAATTCATTGCAAAGAATTGTAAATACTTTTGAAATAAGCATGGGCTGGATGGCATCCATGTATACGCATACCAAAGATAGAAAAAAATTATTTAAAATACAATTTCCTGTTTGGAATGACCAAATTTATTTATATAATACTATAGGAACACCGTCTTGTTTATCATTTATAAATGATAGTCCTATATTTTTTGATGAAAATTTAACTTGGTACGTTGATTGTGAATATTATTACAAGTTATATAAGAGATATGGTGTGCCAAAAATATTGGGCAATCTTACTTTTGTTCAATATTTATGGGAAGGGCAAACTACTAATACTCTTATTAATCAAGAAGTTGTTGCTAAAGAAGAATTATATATAAGAGAAAAGTACAAAGGAGAAATAAATTGAAAAATAAATTGAATGATGTTACTTTCCAAAATGGAACAATTTAATGAATAAATATGATATTAAAAGATTGATAAATAAAACAAAGGATATAACAATATTTGAAGTAGGAAGTGCAGACGGAACTGATTCTATAGACTTTCTAAATGCATTTTCAGATGTCCAAAATTTTAATCTTTATACTTTCGAGCCAGATGATAGAAATTTAAAAGTTTTCAAAAGTACAATAATTGATCCACGAGTTCATCTTTTTGAGGGTGTTGTCGGAGACACAGATGGATATGTAACCTTTTATACATCTACTAAAAGTTTTGAAACAGGACAAGAGTTGATTTATTCAAGCTCTTTACGAAAACCCGGAAAAGATATATATAGAATGTGGCCTAGTTTATTTCAAAATGAAAATAATTTTTCTCCTACAACTGTAAAATCAACAACTTTAAATACTTTTGTCAAAGAAAATAAGATTAATTTTGTGGATTTCTTATGGGTCGATATCCAAGGGGCAGAAGATTTATTTATCAATGGCGGATTAGAAACTTTAAATACCAAAGTAAAGTATCTTTATACAGAATATTATAATGAAGAAGTGTATGTTGGTAATCCTAATTTAAATAAAATTGTATCTATGCTTCCTAATTTTTCTATTCTTTATGATTTCAAAACAGACGTATTGCTCGTCAATAACTCAATATAAAGGAAAATGATTTTGGATAAACTGAAAATAAAAAAAGATTTAACTGGAAAAAGATTTGGGAAATTAGTTGTAGTTGGACTTTCTAGAAGAGAAAATAATAGAAATTATTGGAATTGTATTTGTGACTGTAATCCAGATAAAATAATTGAAAGAACTTCTGACACATTTAGGGTGTCCAAAATGTCTTCTTGCGGTTGTATTACAAATAGAAGATTTTGTAAAAGTAAAAACATGTTTGATTTAAAAGAAGATTATGGAATTGGTTATTATAAAGAATTTATTTTTTATTTTGATTTAGAAGATTATGATTTTATAAAAGAACATAGCTGGTGTGTTAATGGGTCTGGATATTTAATGACTTGTATTTTGTACAAAATGGTTACAATGCATAGATTGGTAACTAATTGTCCAAGAGATAAGATGGTTGATCACATTGACGGAAATACTTTAAATAATAGAAAAAATAACTTAAGAATTGTTACTGATAAAGAAAATATGCAAAATATTAAAAAAGAAAAAATTGGAAAAAGTTCTAAATATTATGGTGTTTCTTACCAGAAGAAATATAAGAAGTTTTTATCTCATATTCAGGGATTAGATGGGAAAAGAATTATAATGGGATATTACGATTCCGAAATTGAAGCAGCTAGGGCGTTTAATTTAAAAGCCCAAGAATTAGGTTATTTGACATATAATAAAATAGACGGAGAAGATTAATATGTTTTTATATAAAAAGGAAATGTTAAATAATTTTAAATTTCCATTTCCGGGAATTGAAAATATTGAACGAAATTACAGTCAGGCGCTTCAGGATATGTTTTTGCTTGCGGTATTAGATGGTAAACGAAATGGAACGTTCTTGGAAATCGGATCATCAGAACCAGTTAACATCAGTAACACATATCTTCTTGAAAAATATTTCGATTGGTCGGGAGTTTCAATTGACATGATCCCCAATGAAAGAGAAATTTTTGAAGGAGCGGGGCGAACAGCAAAAGTTGTTGTCGGAGATGCTGTAAATCTTGATTATAATGTTATTTTATCTGGTTTTGATTCTCCTAGAATTGACTATCTTCAAATTGATATTGACCCGAGCATTCAATCTTTGAACTGTTTGAAAAATCTGCCTTTGAATAATTTTAGATTTTCTTGTATCTCATATGAACACGATCATTATGACCCCGCAAATACAAAAGAATATAATGATAATATTAGAAAAGAATCAGAAGAAATTTTAGAAAGTCATGGATATATTGCTGTTGCTAAGAATATAGCAAATATTGGTCAAGACGAGTTTGAATCATGGTGGATCGATGGAAAATATTTTGGCAAAGAGATTATTAATAAGTTTCAATTAAAAGATGTAAATGAAGTTATTATGGCGAGATGTTATATGATTAATGGGATGGATAATTAGGAGTAATTAAAAAATGAAATTATATTTGCCAGATGTAACGCTTGTTGCACCAACTGGTAATAATATTGAAAAAACAATAGAATCAATAATAATATCATGTAGTAAAGTAGATTTTGGAGCGGTAAAATTAATTACACATAATAAACTAGATAACCATCCAGATTTTATTAAATTTGAAGAATCTGAATATCCTATGAATACGTATACTAAATATAATGAATATGTATTTTTAAATTTGGGAAAGCATGTAAATACTTCACACTGTTTATTAGTACAATATGATAGTTGGATATTAAATGCCGATGTATGGGATAATGATTGGCTACAATATGACTATTGCGGAGCACCTTGGCCGAAAGTTGAAAATTCTTATATGGCAAATAATGGAGATAGAGTAAACGTTGGAAACGGTGGATTTTCACTTAGAAGCAAAAAACTATGTGATTTACCATTTAAAATGAACTGGAATTTAAAACAAGAGCAATCATTTTTTAATGAAGATGGTAATATTTGTTGTTATTGGCGCAGAGAGATGTTAGAAAATGGAATTAAATATGCTCCAGTAGAAGTTGCAGCAAAATTTTCATATGAAAATCCGATTATAGAAAATAATTTTGGTAAAATGAAAACTTTTGGATTTCATAAAAATCTCCCGAAAGGTATGTAAATAAAAAATATGACTAAAGTATTAATTACTGGGGCTGCCGGATTTATTGGTTCACATGTTTGCCGTCATTGTATAAACCTAGGAATGGAAGTTGTTGCATTGGATGATTTATCTGGTGGTTTTATAGAAAATATTCCCGAAGCAGCAAATTTTATAAAGTTATCAATAACCGATTATTAACAATTAAAATTATTGTTCGAAAAAGAAAAATTTGATTATGTATATCATTTAGCGGCTTATGCAGCCGAAGGATTAAGTCATTTTATAAGAAAATTTAATTATGAAAACAATTTAATTGGCTCTATAAATCTTATTAATCTAAGCGTTTTACATAATATTAAATGCTTTGTTTTTACATCTTCTATTGCTGTTTATGGATCTGCACAAACTCCAATGACAGAAAATACAATTCCAATACCGGAAGATCCTTATGGAATTGCAAAATATTCAGTAGAACTAGATTTGATGGCCGCCAAACAAATGTTTGGATTAAATTATATTATATTTCGTTCACATAATGTTTATGGAGAAAATCAAAACATAGCAGATAAATATCGTAATGTCATTGGAATATTTATTAACCAAATTTTAAAAAATGAACCTCTTACGGTTTTTGGCGATGGAAAACAAAAAAGAGCATTTTCATATATCGATGATGTTGCTCCTATTATTGCAAAATCCACATTAAATAAAAATGCTTATGGCGAAGTATTTAATTTAGGAGGAGAAATTCCTTATACTATCAATGAATTGGTTAATGTTATTTCAGATAGTATGAATATAACTCCAGAAATAAATTATTTACCAGAAAGAAAGGAAACAAAAATAGCTTATTCCAATCATAATAAAATTAAAAAATATTTTGACATAAATGAAGCAACACCTTTAAAAATAGGAATTGATAAAATGGTAAAATGGGCATATGGTTTTGGATGTAAACCAACTAAAAATTTTACTAATATTGAAATCCCATATAATTTACCAAAAAGCTGGGAAATAAAGGAACATGATTAAATGATTGCTACTGAATTACACGCAGATAGTGGCTTTGGCAATCAAATTTGGAATTATGTAGTTACACGAACTATAGCTACAGATAGAAACTTAGACTTTGGCATTATTGGTAAAGAAAATTGGAAAGGCTGTGGATTTATAAATCCAGATTTCGGCAAACTTGTACAAAATATTACAAATTTCTATGAAGAAAAAAGAATTGTAAATAACGGTGTTCTCGTTACACCTGCCGATATTGATATGATAAATGTTCCTGATAACACTCAAATTGAAGGAATAATGCAATCGGTAAAGTATATTCGGCATCGGAAAAAAGATATTTGTGATTGGTTGAAGCCAAACATAGTATACGATGGACAATATTCTAGTGACAATTATTGTATTATTCATTTTCGCGGAGGAGACTATCGTGGTGCAGGAAAAACATTACTGCCACAATCTTATTATTTCAACGCCATAAATCATATGCGCCAAATCAACAAAGATATGCTATTTGCTGTAGTGACAGATGATGTAGAACTTGCTTATTATTATTTTAATGGCATTGCTGAAATTGTTGGTAGTTCAATTACAGGTATTCCAGACCCGCATAAATCTGATTATCATGGTGGTGGAAGTATTGCTACGGATTATAATATTATAAATAATGCAAAATATATTATTCTTAGCAATAGCACGTTTGGATGGTGGGCATCTTGGACAAATCAGCAAGCCAAATGCATTATTGCACCACTTTATTGGTTTGCATATAATTATACAGAAAACTTTTGGGCTGGTTCTGAGATGCGAGTAGAAGAAGAAAACTGGATATATTTAGATAGGGAAGGTAATGTTGCATGATAACTTCTGGACTGAAGAGTGGCACTGGAAATCAGCTATTTTCATATGTCATTACAAGGGCGGTAGCTGAACAAAATAGATATGAGTTTGGATTTAATCCCATTCCAGAATATGATTTTCACGGCTACGAAGGAATTTCGCCTTTAAGCTTTCTCGATTTAAATTATGGCATTCAACATACTTGCAGGTATGACGAAATGCCAAGTTTTGTAAAAAATATATGGACAGAGAGAGTTGAAGATTATCATTATGACAATGGGGATTATGTAAGATATTTTCCATATCAACCAGAGGTTTTTGACATTCCTGACGATTCAAGACTGTATGTGCAATGTTGCCAGAATGCTTTATATCTAGATCCAATAAAAGATAAGATTAAAAATTGGCTAAAAATAAAAGATGAAAAAATTGAAGAATATGAAAATCAATTAAAAAAGTTAAGAATAGTTCTTGATGAAAATTTAACAGTACTGCATATGCGAGGTGGAGATTATCATTTCGAATCTAATATTCTCTTACCTCAAAAATATTATCAAAATGCTATGAATATAATGAGAGCCAAAAATCCATATATGCAATTTATATGTGTTACAGAAGATGAAGAATATGCTGGAGAAATGACCTATAATGAAATACCTATTCTCCATAGCTCTATTGGATGTGACTATTACATTTTGAATAATGCTAAGAATTTGATTTTATCTAATTCTTCTTTTGTTCTTTTTCCAACTTATTTGAATGAGAACAATCCATATATAATAGCCCCTCGTTATTGGTGGAAGCATAATTCTTCCTATGGATATTGGCAATCTTCTGATATATTTACATTTGGTTTTAAGTTTTTAGATAGAGATGGGAGTTTATATGACAGATAATCTATATGTTTATTTTCGCGCCAGCGATAAGGGTAATCCGCTCGGTAGGACGGAATTATCGGGTACATATCTTGAATCAGTTAATCGTAGAAAATGTTTTAATAATTTTTTAGAAGCATTTGGAACAGAAAATTTAACTGTGTTTGCTGACAATGCAAATGATGATACGGTTGAATTTATGAAATCAAAAGGCGTTAAAGATATTATTAGAACCAATCTTGGAAATACTAAAAGTTTTATTTATCTTATTAACACGGCATTATCTAGATTAAAACCAGATGATATATTGCTGATTCACGAAGATGACTATTTGAATCTTCCCGACGCAAAAGAGTATATTTTAGAAGGAGTTGAACTTGGAGAATATACATCTTGCTATGACAGTAGCGATAAATATCGAAACACTTGCGACGGCGGCTACAATCCTTTAATTGAAAAAGGTGGAGAAATAACCAGAGTTGTGTTGGGCAAAACATGCCATTGGAAGGAAACAAATTCTACAACAGGCACATTTGCTACCAAAATAAAAACATTGCGAGAAGATTATGAAGTAGTTATGAAATATTGTCAGCCACACTTTCCCCATCCATACGACTTCGCCTTATTTCAAGAATTGAGAACTCAACGAAACAGAAGAATTATGGTTCCACTACCGGGGCATAGCTTTCATGTAGGCTTAGAACCGTCGCCTTTTGTCGATTGGGAATCAATAGTTAAAAATTTAAGAGAGGATTAAATATGACTGTATATAATAGTTGTAATTTTTTCAATGAATTAGATTTGTTAGAAATCAGACTAGAAATGCTTGATTCTTTGACTGATTATTTTATTATATGTGAAGGCACAAAAACACATTCTGGAAAACCAAAACCGCTATATTATCAAGAAAATAAAGATAGATATAAGAAGTTTCAAGATAAAATTATTCATGTGGTTATTGATGATAGCCCAAATACTTATCAAGATCTTCTTAATATGAAACCAAAAAATGATTTACATGCAAAAATGATTCAATATATTAAAAATCTTCCTTGGTATGATACTAATGCAGAAATAAGTTTTGTCCGCGATGGATATGAAAAAGAATGTCAAGTATTTGGATTAGAAAATGCTTCTTTAGACGATATTGTTGTCATTGGAGATTTAGACGAATTTCCTAGACCGGAAGTATTAAAAAGCGTTCTTGATAAATTTGATCCAACAGAAAATTATTTGTTCAAACAGGGAAGTTATCATTTTTTTGTAAATCTTGAGAAAACAAATGAAGAATGGGTTGGAACAAATGTATTGACAGTTAAAAATTTGTTGAGCAATTCTATTGCAAGTTTTAAAGGGCATCAAAATGTAATTGGAAAAAGGGTTGAAAATGGTGGCTGGCATTTTTCGTATGCTGGAGGTCGTGATGCTGTTATCAAAAAGTTAGAATCATTTAGTCATCAAGAATTTAATATTGATTATATTAAGAATAATGTAGATTATATTATTAATAATTGTACTAATTTAGGTGTTGATTTGTTGGGTCGTCCTAGCAAATGGGCTATTAGAAATATAAATGATGGTACATTCCCAGAATATCTTGTTGAAAATCAAGAAAAATTTGCAAAATATATTTTAAGATAATATGAATATTGCGTTAGTGTTTCCAAAATCAATCTTTTTGATTGATCCACTTGTCTATCCGCCATTGGGACTTTTTTATCTTGCATCACAACTGGAAGCGAAAGGACACAAAACAGAATTCTTTGATTTATCGGTAGATGAATTGCCAAAAGATGGAGATTTTGATCAGTTATGGGTTAGTGCTACAAGTCCTCAAATGCACGAAGTTAGAAATATAGGGAAAATAGTTGGCAATTGGAAGAAAACAAAAACTATCTTAGGCGGGGCATGTGTTTGGGCAAAACCAGAAAACGGAATTGGTTTGGGATATACTACTGTTGTTAAGGGCGAAGTAGATTTTCTAGAAGCAATTGATGTTCTTACAGGAAATAATCTTCCTATTTTATATGAGCCAATTCAGCCTAAAGATTTAAATCATTTATTGCCACCTGTTAGAAGGTGGGCAAATCGATATCATGCTTATTTAGAAGATAGAGATGGAAATAGGCATAGAACTTCAACGATGTTTACTACTCGTGGATGCATAATGCATTGTAGCTTTTGTGAGTCTGGAAGACTTGGTGTTATATGGGGCAACAGAGTACGATATGAGCCACTAGAATTGGTTACAAGGCAATTAGACGATATAAAAGATGGTGGATTTACTGGAGTGATGTTTTACGACGATATTCTCCCTTTGAACAAACCGAGAACTTTGAAAATATTGGATGAACTTGCTAAAAGAAATTTTGTTTGGCGATGTTTTCTAAGAACAGACATTATTGAAAAACAAGGAGGATATGAATACCTAAAATTGATGAGAGATGCAGGATTAGTGGAAGTTCTAGCAGGTGTAGAATCTGCTGACAATCAAATAAAGAGAAATATATTTAAAGGTACTACAATTGAACAGGATACGCAAGCATTAGAATGGTGTAAAGATTTAGGTATAAAATTTAAAGCAAGCCTTATTCTTGGACTTCCCGGTGAGACTATGGAAAGTATGAATAAAACAAGAGAGTGGATACTGAAGAATAAACCAGATAGAGCAGATTTAAATACATTGATACCACTTCCCGGAACGCCTCTCATGAAAGAGAGAAATGAATATGATATTTATTGGAGCGAAGAGACACCAGAACAATTTTGGTATAAAGGAACACGTGAGCATTTAGATGTTATTGTAGGAACATCACATTTAACTCCACAACAAATAAGTGATTTTCATGATAAAACAATTCAGGAGATGAAAGATATGGATATCCCATTTTAGGAGATATATGAAGATAGATGAACTATTTCCTTTGCAGTTTATAATAAGCTTAGATGAGAGATTTGACAGGTTGGCATTAGCAAAAAAAGAATTCGCTAAAATTGGAATAAATCCTATAAGATTTAGTGCTATAAAAAATGAAAATCCGGCATTAGGATGTTTTCAATCTCATTTGGAAATTCTGAAAATAGCTAGAGAAAAAAATGAAAATGTGTTAATATTTGAGGATGATATTGAGTTTGTTGAAGGCGCTAAAGAAATTATAGAATCATCATTGACAGATTTGGATATGGGTTATTGGGATATGTGGTATGGATCTGGTAATATATTAAAACCAGCATATCAGATTTCAAAGCATCTAGCTAGATTAACTCATTGCCAGAGCACGCACTTCTATGCGATTCAAAAATCATTTTTATGTGATTTAATTAGTTTTCTTGAAAAAAATATTTATATTCTGGATGTTTTATATGCAGAAGTGGTGATACCAAATAATAATTGTTATATTTCTGTTCCAATGGCAGGAGTGCAACGAACAGATTTTTCTACTATTGAAAATCAAATTATGAGTTATGATATTCCCGTAGCTCGTTTTAATCAATTTCTTGTACGAAAGGAAGGTTTATGAAGGAAACTACAACTGTTATATTCTCACGCAATAGAGCAATGCAATTGGATCTTTTGTTACGAACATTATTCTTTTGTTGCGATGATATTTTAGAATTATCCAACATCAATGTTTTATATCTTGCCGAAGGAGACCATAAAGAATCATACGAAATTCTAAAAAAAGATTATCCACAGGTTAATTTTGTTGAAGAAAAGTCATTTAAGGAAGATTTATTGTCATTTTTACCAGATAAAACCAGCATTTTATTCCTTTGTGATGATAGCGTATTTACAGAAAAATTCTCTTTGGCGCAAGCCTTGGAAGATTTAAATTCTAGTGAAGATTATATTGGATTTAGTTTACGCTTGGGACGCAACACTATCCACTGTTTTCCGTATGGGGATGTCAATCAAAATGTTCCTGAAATGATGCAGATTAGAAATAATGTTTATGCCTATCAATGGAAACCTGCCGAGTTAGACTTTGGTTATCCCGCAGAAGTTAGTTCTAGTCTTTATAAATTAGATACAATTTTAGAATTATTAAATAGTCTAGAGTACGAGAATCCTAATACTCTTGAGGCTGCACTAGTTACAAGTACACCTTATTTTGTTATAGATAAATCGTTATTGCTATGCTTTGATAAATCGATTTGCTTTTCTGTCCCATCTAGTAGAGTTCAAACGTACAATAATAATCGTGCCGGGGATATTAATGTTGATGATTTATTGAAAGAATTTATGAATAATAAAAGAATGGATTCATCTATATTTTTACACTATGAAAATCACGGCGCACATGAATTAGTAGATGTTCCATTGGTGGAGAGGTGTGATGGCTGTAATTGAAAAATTAACAAAAAAAGACATTGAGAGATTTTGGAGCAAGGTTGATAAAAAAGGCGATGATGAATGTTGGAAATGGATGGGCTGTAAAACAACTAAAGGCGCTGGTATTTTTTGTGCAAGCATAAATAATAAAAATAAAAATATAACCGCTCATCATATATCATATTTTATCAGATATGATATAGATGCCTTTACAATTCCTATGGAAAAATTATGTAATACTGTAGCTTGCTGTAACCCAGACCATTATAAAATAAAAAATAAAAAAGCCAGTGATGATTTTGAAATAAATGAAAAATTTATAAATAGATTTTGGAAAAAAGTTGCCATTAGAGATAAAGATAGTTGCTGGGAATGGATGGCATCATTAGATTATAAAGGATATGGTCATTTCGTAGTAAATTATAAGAATATCAGGGCACATAGAATTTCATATATGATAAAATATGGGAAAAACAGTATCCCAGAAGGAATGTGTGTTTGTCATAAATGTGACAATAGAAAATGTGTAAATCCAGATCATTTATTTTTAGGAACAAATTATGATAATGTACAGGACAGACATAATAAAGGAAGAAGTGGTTCTGCAAAAGGAGAAAATCATGGAGGGGCGAAATTAAATAGTCAGCAGGTTAAGGAAATAAGATTATTATTAAATTCTAATGTGCCTAGAAAAGAAATCGCAAAAAAATATAATATAAGCAAATCTAATATTAACAATATTTATCATTATTTATGCTGGAAAGACATAATTATATGAGTAAAGATAATTCTAAAAGATATTCTCATAACTCGTACCCGTTAATCTCCGTGTTGATTCCATGCTACAATCGTAAAGAATGGATACCCTATACAATTGAATCTCTTATTAATCAAAGCTATACTAACTTTGAAGCGATTCTTGTGCAGGACGGAGGAGAAGATATTGATGATATTCTTGCACGATATCCAGATCCTAGATTCAAACTATTTAAGCATGAAATCAACAAAGGGCTTCCCGCTGCGAGAAATACAGCATTAAGACATAGTAAAGGCGATTTTATTAGTCTTCTCGATTCTGATGATATTTACATGCCATTAGCATTAGAATTCAGATTGTCTATGTTAAAAAAATATAATGTTGAATGTGTTTATACAAGAGCACTTCAAAATATTTTTGAAAAAAAGAGAAATGAAAAAGGTCAAGAATTTTATCAATTAATACATCAACAATTATATTGGAATTCAAATTTTAATCGCGATCAATTATTATGGATGAACCTGTGTCCTTGCAATTGTACCTTAATATCTAGGAGGGCTTGGGAAGAAACAGGCTATTGGTATGATGAAGAACTCAATAGCGGAGAAGATTATGATTTTAATATAGCCATATCTAGAAAATTTGATTATAAAGAATTGTCACTTTTAGATTGTGAAGATTCTTATCGTACCGAACCGGGAGGGCAAATGACCGGAAATTTGGACTTCAGCCTAGATTTACCTAGAATTTTCAAAAGATGGAGAAATACGGCCATTAATCTTCCGCTCGTTACAGCAACACAAAATCAAATATTAACTCAACGGGGTTTAAATCCATCAGATTATGGACTCTAACCATGCCATTAATGTGCGAAGACTGTTTTGAACAATATAATATAAAACGCAGGTCGGGATTATATTGTAAAGAATGTGATGGTAATTTAGTGGAAATAGATGAAAATTTTATTGAAGCAATAATATTGTTAAATAAAAAAGGATATTACACCATGTTTTGTTGCGCAGGACATCCTAATCCAAAAGATGTTCATAGTGCATATATTATGTTTGAAGATGGATCTATTTTGCCGTATTTACCAAAAGGATATTTGTATGATAAAGATTTAACACCAAATATAAATTATGAAAATTCTTGGGATAAGGGATATGGAGTTAGAATATATTTTAAAAATGATGATTTGCCAAAATTACAAAAAGAAATATTAGAAAGTGCAATAAATGTTTTAGATTGGGCAATATCGCTGCCTGATAGAAATGATAATAATTATGAAAAAGAATGAAGAATATTGGTTAAATTTATATAAAGAAGGAAAAATAGAAATTGATTTTGAAACAGGGCAAGTCTGGTCTTATTTAAGTGGCAATAAGCATCTTTTAGGAAGCCATCATAAAGATAAAAATAAATACATGCAATCTTCTGCTGGCCCAACTAGAAAAGAAAGATATCATATCTTATTACATAGATTAGTTTGGATTTGTGCCAATGGTGAAATTCCCGATGAAATAAATCATAAAAACGGAATAAAGAGCGATAATAGATTGGACAACTTGGAACTAACTGATAAATCTGGAAACGCTTTGCATTCTTATAGGGTATTGGGTAATAAAGGTGGAGTAACTAGAGGAGAAGATAGCGTAAATGCTATATTAACGGAAGAAAAGGTTATTGAAATTAGAAAAAGATATATTAAGGGAATAGTTGGATTAAAATTTTTAGCCAAGGAATATGGCGTTGCGTGGCCCACTATAGCAGATGTTGTAAAAAGAAAATCTTGGAGGCATATATAATCATGAATCTTGTTTTCGTAGAGGCTGATAAACCATCAGAAAGGAATTGTTCCAATTTCAATATAACTCGTCCAGCCAGAGCAGTCAATAAAATAGAAGGTCATCATGCTACAGTTATGGACATTGATACATTCACTATCAATAGTCCTGAAACACAAAGTATCATATCTCAATGTGATGCTATCGTTATCGAACGAAATTATTTTAATGACACGCTTGCGGTAATGCAAATGTGGAAGGGAAGAAATAAGACCTTAATTGCCATTTTCGATGATGCATACGACATAATGCACAGGCGAAATGTCGCGTATCCATTTTGGAAACATGGAGAGTTAACGGCAACAAATGAAAATGGAAAGATTCAAAGAATATACGCAAATCCAAAACCTCTGGATATGTTTTCATGGGGATGCCAAATGGTAAAGGCTATTCAAGTTCCATCGGTATACTTGCAAAAAGATTGGAGCAGATTTAATGATACATATTATATTCCCAATTATATTGAAGCAGAAAAATATATTGGAATAGAACCGCTCTATCCGCATAACAACATAATTATAGGCTGGGGTGGGAGTTTATCACATTTGGCAAGTTTTACTGATAGTGGTGCTCTCAAAGCACTAAAGCGAGTTGTTCATAAATATAAAAATGTAAAAGTTATGATATCTGGAGATAAGCGTGTTTTTGATGAAGTAGATTTGCCCATTGGGAAAAAACTTTATCAACAGTTTGTCCCCGAAGAACAATTTTTATCACTCATTAAAACATTTGATATTGCCATAGCTCCTCTGGCAGGGTCATATGATAAGCGTAGGAGTAGAATAAAATGCCTTGAGTACGCGGCTTTGCAGATACCTTTTGTAGCATCAGATTATCCAACATATTCCGACATGAAAGAATATGGAACATATGTAAACAACACAGCAGATGAATGGGAAGAAGCATTATGCCATATGGTAGATAATCTAGAAGAGCGAAGAGAATTCGCAAGAGGTGCTCCGTTTGAGTGGGCTATGTCACAATCTTATGATCTTAATATCGGTAAGACACTAGAATTATATCAAAAAATCATAGACACACCATATAGGGGCTATGATTATGTTATCAATAAATGGAAGGAAAATAATGCAAATAAAACTGAGTAAACTGAAACAAATGTATAATGATGAATTTGATAAGGCTATTGCAGAGAATGGTGATGTACTTGTAGAATGTGGTAAGATTTACGGATTCAAGGCTAAAGATAGAAAAGAAGAAAATAAACCTGTCAAACTTACTGTTACAGAGAAAGAATTGAAATCGGAAGAACCCTTGACAGAATCATAAAAGTATGATAATATAATGTAAGTAATTCGAAAATAGTGGGTCACAGCCTATTTTCGATATAAGGAAAGATAATGGCAGAAACTAAACTTACAAAAGATTTAAAACGTTCAATATGGTTTGCTACAAAAAAAGATGGGCGTGTTTGGCTGTTTTGAAGTGACAATTGGATTTCATGGGAGAGAAAGAGTTGATTATATGACTCTCGATACCAAGGGAACAAGGGAATTTGGCGCTGTTATGAAATTAAAATATCAAAATCTGATTTTCGTAGTAATGCCAAAAATACCTTTATAGGTAATTATAATTATTATGTTATGCCCCCCAGAATTGTATGAAGAAATAAAAGATGAAATCCCCGATCATATTGGAGTTTTTATAGGCAATGGAAATTTTGCTTTCTGTGCAAAGAAAGCAAGAAGGCAAAATTTAGAAATAGAAGATAATATTTTGAAAATATCAATGATTCGCAGTATGAATAGAGATGTAGAGAAAAATATAATAAGTGGAGATAAAAATATTATCGGCAATTACGAAAAAGAAATAGAAAAGCTAAGAAACGATAAATATCGCAAACAAGAATCTTATATGAAAATATGTTCAGAAAATATAAGTTTACAATCAAGAATAAAAGAACTAGAAAATCTTTTTGTGGTATTGAAGAAAGAGGTAAAAGGCACATGAAATTTATAGCATTATCAGACACACACGGGCAACATCGTTCTAAAAAATTGAATAAATTTCTGCAAGAAAATTCGGCAGATGTTTTACTTTTTGCTGGTGACTTACAGCGCAATAATCTTGATGATGGAACTGACTTTATAGATTGGTTATATAATTTACCTCAAAAATATAAAGTTATAACTTTTGGAAATCACGATGGTAATTTTGATTATGCAATAGAGAGAGCGAAATTATATTCTAATATCTTTATTCTGAATAATGAAGCAGTTGTAATAGATGGAATCAAAATTTGGGGATCTCCTGATTCGTTGATTTTTTTAAACTGGTTTTTTATGAAAACAGATGATGAATTAGAAAAAATCTATAAAAACATTCCAGAAGATGTTGATATTATAATAACCCATACTCCACCTTTTGGAATAATGGATAAAACAGTTGATGGAATTTTGACAGGGAGCGTTAACTTATTAAATAGATTATTGCAATTATCAAAATTAAAATATCATATTTTCGGGCACATTCATGAATGCTCGGGAATTGGAAAGCTAAATCATTATTCGTTAGCAGAAGATATTACTTTTATTAATGCGTCTATTTTAAATGAAAATTATCAACTATCTCATGATCCGATTATGTTTGAAATTTAATTATAAAAATAACAAATAAAATGGAATTTTATAGGAAAATTAAATTATGTCAACGATAACAAAAGAAGGATATCCTAAACACAGATGGTGTACTTGCAAAGAATGTAAAACAAAATTTTGGATTAATTGGGAGGATGATATGACTTATCCTTGTTGTAATAGGTGCGTAGGAGCATAATATGTTAAGAGTAACCGTAGAGTTAGTTCCTCACGGAAACGAGCAGGAAAAGTCAATAATTGGACTCATGGAAATTGTTAATAAAGGCAATGGAACAGAAAGCATTGGAAATTATTTCTATTCCTTGGGAGATGGCAAAATAATTAATTCCGGGCAATACAATGGATTTAATAGAAGTTTAGGCTTTTGGCGATTGATAGAAAGAATATTGACAAAATATCTTGACTTTGGAGGATAGCCGTGTATTGGTATAAGAATATTAATAATAAAAAAGTTAAATTTATTGGAGATGAGATGGTTGGAAATAATCCTGCCGAATATTTTAAAAGCTCTAATATTGAAAGTTGGGGGCATAAAAAAGACGAAGATGGAACCGTAGATATTTGTTTTCCTGAAATTTGGAGCGATGAAAATTGGAAAGATATGGATTGGTGGAACAATGAAGATTTCTATGCTAAAGGAGATTTAGATGGGGAATAAAATAAAAGAAACTCAATATGAGGATTTAGAAAATACGCAAGGGAGGGATTCTTTTGAGACACCAAATTACGCGACAAGATTACTGATTCCATATATCCCAGAAAATATAAAAACCGTGTGGGAATGCGCTTGCGGAAACGGAAAAATTTCTTCTATCTTAGCTAAAGAAAATAAATATACAATTATAAATTCGGATTTGAAGTATAGTGAAAGTTATAACTTTTTAACTATGGAATTGCCAAAAGAATTGGATAAATCAAAATCTTGTATTATTACAAATCCACCCTTTTCATTAAAAAGAAGATTTTATGATCGTTGTAAATTTCACGGAATTCCTTTTGCGCTCTTAATTCCTGCTGATTATGCAGGATGGATCATAGATGCCTTGCGTTTTGATAATGCAGAAAAAATAATTCCTACACGTAGGGTCGATTATATTACGCCTACTGGGTTGAGTGGCGCTTCTGGACACACTTCCAATTTTCATTCTTTGTGGTTAACGTGGGGATTTGGATTAGGCAAAACTGAAACTTTTGTAGAATTAACAAATGAGATGAAAAAAGATGTTTAGTCAAGTATCACATAAAATGAAGCTTTTATTATGTTTTTTATTCGGGCATGATACGATAAATCTTCCCGATATAGATGCGTCCTACTGCCCAAGATGCTCACAATTTGTCAGACCAGATTATCATGGTAGAGGATTATATATTATGTCTTTCCTCATTAGACTATCTGCATTCTGGCTAATATCAGGGCTATTGGCATTAATAATAATAGGATTTATGATAGATATAGGAATATGGTGACAATATGAATAAAGATGAAATTATAAATGAAATAAGAGAAGTTAAAGAAGAAGTGGAAACCATTGAATTAATGAAATGGGATACTATTAGAGATATATTCTATGCTCTTAAAAGATGGTTTGGATTTAAATTTTTAAGGTGGTTTAAACCAAAAGGATATGATTATGGCTATTTTATTGACCCACTAACAGTTGTTTGTAAATATCGAGATGATGATAGAATCATTCATACTTTTATGCAAATATTTTCTGAAAAAGATGGAGTTGATATTATAAAAAAATGAAGACCTTGTTGGAACGATATTTTGATTTATTAAAATACGATAGAAATGGAAATCGTATTGAGCGTCCATGGTTTTTTAAACCGAAAAATAAAAGGAAAAAGGTCAAGAAAAATAATGGATAAAATTAAAATTTTTATTACTTATGATATTACATATTGGAATAATGGCTGCTATAATAAAGGCGCGTATAAAAGTATGACCAATAAAGAAACCACAGAAGAATTGTTTGAAAAGCTCATCAAAATATATGATAATGTTTTACTAGAAGAAGTTCAAGAGCGTAGAACGATTCAACAATATCAATTATCAGAATAGCATAAATTCCAGATTTTATTATGTTTTTTATTGACAATAATTCAATTCTATGATATTATCTACAAACATTAAACAATATGGGAGAAAAAATGAAA
>Ga0265297_10004525_pt1 | contig 22581 bp, 15 predicted proteins | sample Munlanlwell13791_FD_192502 | JGI IMG/M metagenome (GOLD analysis project Ga0265297, IMG submission 192502) | Leachate microbial communities from a municipal landfill in Southern Ontario, Canada - Leachate well 137-91 | ecosystem: Engineered > Solid waste > Landfill > Unclassified | place... | reverse complement strand
ATTCCAACAGACAATCCTACTATATTCATCAGGGTATAGCCCTTTCTTTTCAGCATATTTCTATATGCGGTAATAAGATAATTTAAAAGCATAATTATGATTGATGGTTAGTTTGTTAAATATAAGATTATTTGGCATTTATAGCTTCAATAAACAACTCGGCTAGCTTCAATATTTCAGGTTTTTTCATTATGGAAAAATGGTTCCCTTATCATTCAGTAGTGCAACGTACTCTGCATTCGTAAATTGAAAAAATACATAACCACCTTTTTATAGGGGCATAAGTGATATCTATGGCCTATATTTGATTTGTACTATTAATAAGCCGTTTAATAAATAGGGGTATTTATATTCTTTTGGATTGTTAATGCTTGTTTTGCGAGTTGGATATATAGTTTTCCAGTTCACTAGCTTTTTAAGCTGTCTTAGGCGCTTTACATTAATATAGCCCAGCAACGGGAATAGTATTAAAAGCTTCTTAGTGCCGAAAAATATATTGAAAAAAAATCATTGGTAATCTATTTATCAAGGGGCACAAGATCCTTCAAATCAATATTTATAGTAATACCTTGTTTGATTGCATCAATTTCAACAACAATTCTATTATTCCCTTTATTTTTAATCATCTTGCCTCTTAAGCCAATGAAAGGCCCTTTAATAACCTCCGCATCTTTACCTTTTTCAAAAAATGACTGAATAGCAATATCATTATGATAATCGGGACAACCATTTATAAGTATTAAATTTTTGATTTCATCTTGTGAAATTTTTGCATAATCATCATTAAATTTCAAAAATCTATAAACTTCGGAAATCGCAGTTATATGATGTCTAAAACCAGGCGAAATATTTACAAATATGTATCCAGGGAAGAATGGTAAAAAAACTTTTTTCTTACCATTTTTATAAATCCTAATTTGTTTTTTCATTGGGAGAAAAACTTCATAATTTAAACCTTCAATTATTTTTAATACTTTTTTCTCTGATCTTGGTCTAATGCAGCAGATATGCCAAAATTTTTGATTAGACATACTGTTATTTTAAATATTTGAAAAACAATAAATTAAATAAATTAGGAAGAAATACAAGGATACAACGTACCCAAGGTAGAGTACATAATAACTTCTACTTGATTTAATATTAGGCAGTTATTTTGAGGCGCTCAGTCATAGAAAATATGAATGAAACTATAATAAAAACAAGCAACAATAACATATTTTTAAAAACTTCTTCAAAGTTAAGGAATAAATATATACAATACAATATTGAACATAAAAAATAAGGTTTATTATGCTTAAATAATAGAACACTTACAATATTTAATATTGCTTCAAAAATACTCTATTTCCGGCCTGTATAATTCATAAAATAAAGAATAAATATCAAAAAAAGTATCAATCTGTTATCATATCTATGTGACATATTTTATGAATTAAACTTATATTTTCTAAAAAAAAATAATTCTTCACAAATTCCGTTAAGAGTTAGAATATAATTTGTCATCCATAATAGATTAGCTACCTTTAAAGGTTTTATTTTAACAAGTTGCTTGTTATTGTTTATTTATACATAGTGAAGAATATTAACGAGCATAGATATAACATGATAATATAAGTGACACAATACCAGGGCAGAGATTATAATTATTTATTGAATTATTAATATAAATCCATTTAAACAATTGCAACTATGAAAAAATTAATTCTCATTCTTGCCGTAATTATTAGTGCATTTCCCTTTGGTTGTAAAGGAACTCACTCTGTTTCATCTCAGGAAAGGGTAATAACCGGAGCTGAACGCCTAGATGTTTATCTACCTATGCTAAAAGGTAAAAAGGTTGGTATTATGGCAAATCAGACCTCCATTGTTGGAGACAAGCATCTGGTTGATGTACTTTTGGAAAACGGAGTAGACCTGAAGTTTGCTTTTATCCCAGAACATGGTTTTCGTGGAACAATAGAGAGAGGAGAAGATGTACACAATGATGTGGATCAACAAACCGGATTACCGTTATACTCATTATATGGCGAAAATCATCAAGCAGATTCGCTTGTAAGCTCGGTTGATATTATGATTTTTGATATACAAGATGTAGGCGCTCGTTTCTACACCTACGTTGTGGGCATGCATAATGTAATGCAGTTATGCGCAGATAATAACAGACCAGTAATTATTCTGGACAGACCTAATCCAAACGGCGAGCAGGTAGACGGACCTGTCCGTAAAGATGACAAATTTAAGTCAAATATTAGCTACCACAAGGTTGCCATGATACATGGACTCACCATTGGAGAGTTGGCACAAATGATTAACGGAGAAGGATGGCTAGATAACGGAGACACTTGTAATCTTACAGTTATCAAGTTAGAAAATTATACTCATAAAACAAGATATGAACTACCTGTTACCCCTTCACCAAGTCTTCCAAATTATCAATCAGTAAGGCTATTTCCTTTGCTGTGTCTTTTTGAAGGAACAGATATTAGTATAGGCCGCGGTACAGATTTTCCATTTCAGGTAATTGGCTATCCCGACTCTACTTTTGGTGGTTTTACCTTTACTCCGGGATCTCGAGTCGGCATGGCAGCACATGTAGAACAACAAGGAAACATGTGCTACGGCATAGACTTACGTGGGCTTAAAGCAGACAGTATCCAATTTACTCTAAAGTACATTCTAGATTTCTATAATAAAATGCCAGATAAATTCTTTGCCAGACCAGCCTTTTTTGACAAGCTAGCTGGCACAGATAAACTTCGTGAGCAAATTATAAAAGGATGGTCGGAAGAACAAATCCGAGATAGTTGGAAAGAGGAGTTAACGGAATACAAAGCTATGCGCAAAAAATATTTATTGTACGAAGATTTTGAAGAATCTACTAGTATTAAATAGAATTAATAAAGTAAAAAAAGACCGTAAGAATTATTTCTTACGGTCTTTTTTTACTAGCGGAGGCAGGACTCGAACCTACGACCTTTGGATTATGAACTCAGGTTTAAATTTTCTTTTTGTTTTCATATTCTGGTTAATTTATGCAAATCTAATCACTTTTGTACCTGTCCATTTATAGTTTATTTTACCTGTTTTGACGTCTATATTCCAGTGGGGTAAGTGATGTGTATCGTTTAAAATACTGATCAAATACAACCGGACTTGAAAAATTGAGTCCTTCTGATATCTGCAGGATTGTTTTGTTTGTATCTGAAAGCATTTCCTTTGCTGAACGTATGACCATATGTGCAATTATCTTTGTGGTAGATTCTCCTACTGTAATATTTACAATTTTTGACAGATATCTCGGAGTTATGCAAAGTTTGTCTGCATAGAATTTTACATTATGTTCTTGGCTGTTATATTCAATAAGATTTTTCATGAATTCTCTGAAGAGCATTTCTCTTCTTGAAATATCCTTTTTAGTATTAGGTTTCCATATATGATATACGGCGATTATTTCGAAGCATATTGTAAGCAAAATATGGCGCATGATCTCATCATATAATGGCATATCTTGTTTTATTATTTTAGCTTTGAAAATATCCATGAGTGAAATAATAGTGTGTAACTGTTCGTCAGGCAATGAAATGCAAGGATTATCTTTAATGTATAGATAATATTCCATTGCAGAAGGGATTTTTATCTCTTGTATAAAGTTTATATCAGTAAGTATCAACATAGCCTTGAAATCAGTATTCTTGCGAATTGTCTGTATCATATCTCCAGGAAAGGCAATACCAACATCATTCTTGTGAATAATATAATTTCTATCATTATGCATAAACTCAGCTTCTCCTTCAGTACATAGAAGTATTCCGGCATTTCCTATATGCTTTGGCATTACAGCATAATCAAAAACCCAATCTTTTCCATCTTGTATTATGGAAAAATTATAATGATTATTTATTTCTGAAAAAGGCATAGTGTTTTACTATAAATTCCTTAAAAATATAAAATAATTCGGATTTTATCTCTTTAATATGTGTTTTTGTTCCGATAATATATATATATTGCTATTTGTGCTTAATTATTTTGTAAGCAGCCTTGCTACTTTTGCTGCTTGAAATACTATAATACAATATATGATGAAACACAACGTTCTAATCTTTTGCATTCCACTTATTATATGGTCATGTTCTGAGAACAGGCCGGTCGAGAAAGATCCAATCCCTTATGTCAAAATAGAAAATGTAAAAATGTATGGTGCTTCCGAGCAATCGGTGCTGCCAGGAAAGGTTAAGGCCTCTTCGGAGGTTGATCTCGCATTTCGTGTTGCGGGCACAATATTGAAAGTTCCTGTAAAAGAGGGGCAATTTGTTAAGAAAGGTACATTGTTGGCTGAAATTGATCCGCGTGATTATAAGATTCAGCTTTCTGCAACAGAGGCAGAGTATAAACAGATTAAGGCAAATGCGGATAGAGTTGTGAAATTATATGAGCAGAATAGCATTTCGCAAAGCGAATATGAAGCTGCTGTTTATGGTTTGCAACAGATAGAAGCAAAGTTTAGTGTTCACAAAAATGCTCTTGCAGATACTCGTCTTATTGCTCCTTATGATGGTTATGTACAGAGTATTTATCATTATGCAAATGAAACTGTTGCTGCAGGTTACCCTGTAGTTTCAATACTCAACAATTCTACACCTGAAGTGGAAATCAATCTGCCTGCAAGAGATTATAACAATCGTGACAATTTTGCTTCATTCAGCTGTACAATTGACAATTATCCTGATAAAATTTATTCTTTGGTTTTGGCCAACATTGCCCATAAGGCTAATCTTAACCAACTTTATACAGCACGTCTGAAGATGTCTGATATTACTTCCCCAGCGCCTTCTGCTGGTATAACTACCATGGTTACAATTACATATAGGCCTGTTGAGAATCAGAAATGCTGCATTCCCATCAATGCTATATTTGGTGAGGGTAGTACTTCATATGTGTGGGTTTACGATGTTAAAAAAAGTACTATAAAAAAACAGACAATTACTCTTGGGGAGGTGCTTGCAGATGGCAATGTGATTGTAAATGATGGGTTGACTGGTAACGAAAAAATACTTGTTGCCGGTATTCACTCTGTTAAAGATGGTCAGACCGTAAAACCTCTTCCTGCAAAATCAAAAACTAATGTGGGAGGTCTGTTATGATGGATTTAGGTGGATGGTCACTGCGCAATAGAAAACTGGTATATTTTCTAATTGCTGTACTCTTATTAGGAGGCATATATTCATATTATAATATGAGTAAGCTTGAAGACCCTCATATTGAAGTGCGTCAGGCAATGGTTGTTGCTGTATATCCGGGTTCTACATCTTATGAGACTGAACTTGAAGTAACAGATGTTCTTGAAAAAGCAATTCGTTCAATGAATGGAGTAAGGAGTGTTCAGAGCCGTTCAATGAATGATATGGTAATGATTGAGGTGCTTTTACGGCTTGATATACCTCAAAATGAGATTGATCAGTACTGGGGTGTTTTACGTCGTAAGGTTGAGGATGCTCAGAGTGATTTACCTGTAGGGGTTACAACTAAGGTCCTGGATACTTTCGGTAATGTATATGGTCTATTCTATGCAATTACTTCGGATAACTATTCGGAAAAAGAGTTGGGAGAATATGCTCAATATGTTAAAAGAGATATTCAGTCTATCAAAGGAATCTCCGATGTGGAGATATATGGTGAAAGAAAAGAGTGTATAAACATTTCTCTTATGAGTGACCGTATGGCATCTCTTGGTGTCATTCCGGTTGAAGTTATAATGACTTTGAATAGTCAGAATTCAACTGTATATGCCGGTAATTATCAGAGTGGTGATTCTAAGGTAAAAGTGGTGGTGAATGATCGATATAAGAGTATCAAAGATTTTGAAAATCTTATCATTCAAGGTCATGAAGGAGATCAACTGCGTTTGAAGGACATTGCTACGGTTACTACCTATATTGATAATTCTTCGCGAAATCAGATGTTCTGGAATAGTCAACGGGCTATAGGTATCTCAATTGCTGCAGATGAAGGTACTGATATTGTAAAACTTGGCAGGGAAGTGGAGAAACATGTTTCTAAACTTGAAAGTAGCTACTTGCCGGCAGGTATAGAGCTGCATAAGATTTTTTTTCAGTCTGACCGTGTTACTGATTCAATATCAACTTTTATGTTAAATCTGCTGTTTTCAGTGCTTATAGTGATTATATTATTAATGCTGACAATGGGCTTCCAAAGTGGTATGATTATTGGCAAGGTCTTGCTGATTTCCGTTGTCGGATCATTCTTAATACTGAACTTCTTTGATGGTACCATTCAGCGTGTTTCATTAGCTACTTTTATTCTTGCGATGGGTATGTTAGTTGATAATGCCATTGTAATTGTAGATGGAATCATGGTTGATATGAAGCGTGGGGTGCCTCGTAAGCAGGCATTGACAAATATAGGTAAGAAGACAGCATTTCCATTATTGGGAGCTACGCTTATTGCTATTCTGGCATTTCTACCCCCTTTTATTTCTAAAGAAGTAGCAGGAACTTATGTTCGTGACCTATTTATTGTTCTTGCAGTGTCTTTGATGCTTAGCTGGATATTAGCTCTGGTATATGTTCCACTTACTGCAAACAGACGTCTTAAAATAAAAGCATGTAGCGATGGCGAGCAACCATTTGATAGTAAATACTATAGTGCCTTGAGGCGAGTGTTAAACTGGGTTTTGCATCATCGTTTTATTACTATAATGTCCACTGTTGCTCTTGTTTTAGTAAGTGTGTTCTGTTTTAAATATCTTCCAAGAGAATTTTTCCCTGATTTGGATTATAATCAGATGTTCATAGAATATAAGTTACCAGAAGGTAATGATGCTGATAAGGTTAAGGCAGATCTTGATGAAATTTCTACTTATTTGAAGAATCGTAAGGATGTTAAAAATATTACAATGTCACTTGGTGGTACGCCATGCCGTTATAATCTTGTGAGAAGTATTGCATATCCGTCTCTTTCTTACGGTGAACTTATTGTTGACTTTACTAATTCAAAAGCTCTTAACTCCGCTATTGAAGAGATTCAGACTTATCTTGTGGCAAACTATCCTCAAGCATTTACTCGTGCCAAAAAGTATAATCTGATGTACAAGAAATTCAATATAGAATTGGAATTTTCCGGACCTGATCCGGCTGTCTTAAGGCAACTTACTGCACAGGCTACAGATATTATGAAATCAGATTCTAATACTCGCTTTGTATGTACTGATTGGGAACCTGCACAGCCAGTGTTAATAGTTGATTATAATCAACCTACTGCACGTGCTCTCGGCTTTACCAGAAATGATGTTGGATTATCAGTTCTTGCGGCTACAAGTGGTATCCCTGTTGGTTCTTTCTATGATGGATCTTATGAAAAGACTATTTATCTGAATTGTGTTGGTAATACTTCTTTGGAAAATGCTCCAGTATTCAGTACTATTCCTCCATTTCAGAACATATCTTCATCAACTGTAAAAGGACTTATGACAGGTGTGGTTAAAAAAGAAGAAGTTGCGGAGTCATTGCTACGGACAGTTCCACTTACTCAAGCTGCCGATAGTGTATCTGTTGAATGGATTGATCCTTTTGTTATACGTGATGCTGGGCAACGTGCCATGAAGGCTCAATGTGAACCTGCTGCAGGAATAAGTGCTGAAACTGCACGCAAAAGTATCGATCAGAAGATCAAGCAGATGATTATTCCGGATGGTTATAGCTATCAGTGGCTTGGAGAGTATGAAGCCAGCTCAAATTCATCAAAAAGTTTGTTTGGTGGTATTCCATTGGCGATAATTCTAATAATTACTATCCTGATAATGTTATTTAAAGATTATAAGCGTCCTATTATTATTATACTATGTATTCCTTTACTGGCAATCGGTATAGTTTTCGGTATGCTAGTATCTGGTAAGGCTTTCGGGTTTGTGGCAATTTGCGGATGTCTCGGTCTGATGGGTATGCTGATTAAGAATGCAGTAATTTTAATGGATGAGATTGATATACAATTGAATAATGGTGTAAAACCAAAAACTGCCATTATTGAAAGTTCAGCAAGCCGTTTCCGTCCTGTTATGATGGCTTCAATGACAACTATTTTAGGTATGATACCTTTACTTAGGGATTGTCTTTTCGGATCTCTTGCAGTAACGATTATGGCAGGTTTGTTTATTGGTACCTTAATCACTTTGCTGTTCATTCCTATCCTTTACTCTTTGTTCTTCAAAATTAAAATAGACTAATGATGAAACGATTGTTAATATTGCCAATGCTTTTATTTGTTTGTGTTGTTTATGCACAACCGCGTATGCTTACTCTTGAAGAGTGTAGGCAGTTGGCCCTTGAAAATAATACTGATTTGCTTCTTGCCGAGCAAACAGCCATTAAGGCTAATCAAACCAGATTGGCTGCTTTAGCTAATTTCTTCCCGGAAATCTCTGCCACAGGTAATTATTTTTACTCTAATGCCGAGACTAATTATACTATAAATGGAGGATATCTGCCTACATTTTCCCCTGATTTGACGACCGGTAAGCTAAGCCCTAATATAGTAACTATTGGAGGTCAACCCGTATATGGATCTGACGGAAATCCAATATTTAGTTCTTATGCTTATATGCCTGATATTTCGCTTAATATGAAGATTGGTAACATATATTGTGCTGCTGTTATGGCTAAACAGCCTATTTTCTGGGGAGGCAAGATTATCTCCGGATACCGTATGGCAAGTGCAGGTACTCGTCTATCAAATCTTAATAAAAAGTTGACTAAGGATCAGATTATTCTTCAAAGTGATGAAGCATATTGGAACTGTCTGAAAGCATATGAAATGCTTAGTGTGGTAGAATCATACTATACTACTATTGAGGAATTTTGTAGAAATATGGAAAATGCTGTTAATGTAGGGTTCAAGTCTTCAAATGACCTTATGAAGGTTCAGGTAACCCTTAATGAGACAGAACTGAATTTATTAAAGGTAAAGAATTCACTTCGTCTGGCTAAAATGAACTTGTGCTATATTTCTGGGTTGCCATTATCTTCGGAAATAGAGGTCTCAGATGTCAATATTAACTTGCATGATGAAGTTAGTGTTCAAAGTAATTATGATATCAGTAATAGAATTGAGTATCAGATGTTGAGTCAGAAGATAGAGATGAAACGGGAGGCAGTAAAGGTGACTCGTTCCGATTATTTACCACACCTCGGAGTACAGGTATCTTATGGATATTTGAATGGCATTCAGTTAAATGGTTCTACATTGGTAGATAATGCAAACTTTATGGCTGTTGCTTCATTGAGCATTCCAATATTCAAATGGGGAGAAGGACGGCATTCTGTAAAAGCAAGTTATGCTGATTTACGTATGGCTGAAATTGAACGTGAAGATGCTGCCCGGAAGATGACTCTTGAAATAGAACAGACTATTAATCAGTTTAAAGAGGCTAAACTTGAATTGCAAATTGCTGAGCGCTCATGTGCTCAGGCAGAAGAAAATATGAGAGTCAGCAAAAATAGATATGAAGCAGGTACAGAACCAATATCTAATTTCCTTGAGGCACAAGCACAATGGCAAAAATCTTTGTCAGATGCCGTGAATGCTCGGATGGATTTAAGATTGAGTTATACACGTTATTTGAAAGCAATTGGCAATTTGTAATTTTTGTTCCCATCTGCGTTAAATGATTTACTAATTGATTCTTTTACCTCATCGTTTGTCATAGTGATAAATTGTTAATAATTTAAAATAAAAACGACAAGCAATGCCTATTATTTATGCATAACCCGCTTTCTTTAGCTGTTAAACAAATTTAACTTTTTTTACCTAAATTGCATATTTATATAATTAATGTTTATGAAAAATATAATTGATTTACAGCGTGCATTTTATAATACCGGTGCTACACTTGATGTGGAATATAGAAAAAAACAACTTATAACAATCAGAGGCCTTGTGCATCAATACCGCCCGGAAATTATTGAGGCCTTTAAAAGGGACTACAACAAATGTGAGTTTGATGTATATTCTACCGAGATAGGGATGGTACTGCATGAACTGAATTATCTTATAAATAATATTGGAAGATTGTCCAAACCTAAAAGGAAATGCACTTCATCAATAAATTTCCCTTCTAAAGGATATATTATGCCGGAGCCTTACGGTGTGGTATTGGTTGTTGCACCGTGGAACTATCCTTTTAATCTCTCTATTTTACCTCTTGCCGGTGCTATAAGTGCTGGAAATACAGTTATATTGAAATTATCCATAAATACGCCTAATGTATCTTCCGTTGTTTCAAAGATGCTGTCTGGATTTCCTAAAGAGCTGATATATATAACTTATGATAACCCTAAGGAGAGGGGAGAATTGTTTGATCAGAAATATGATTATATATTTTATACCGGATCTGTGGATGTAGCACGCAAAATGATGATACGTCAGGCTGAGAATATTGTTCCCGTGACATTGGAATTGGGAGGAAAATCTCCGTGTATAATTGATGCAGATGCCGATATTGACAAATCCGCGCGAAGAGTTGTTTGGGGTAAATATCTTAATGCCGGGCAAACTTGTGTGGCCCCGGATTTTATCTTTGTAAATTCAGCAATAAAAGATAAATGGATTGAAAGGGCTCAATATTATATTAAAAAGTTTTATTATGATAATGAAAATCTTTCAGAAGATTTCCCTTATGTAGTTAATGAGCGTCACGTAGAGAGGTTGCTTTCACTTTGTATTAATAAAAAGGTTATCTGTGGTGGTAGTGCAAAAGGCAGATTGATGGAACCGACTATTCTGGAAGATATTACATTTGAAGATCAGGTAATGAAAGAGGAAATATTCGGTCCGGTAATGCCTATTTTGGATTTTTCTGATATAAATGAAGTGTTGGGTCAATTGAAGAAGATGGAAAAGCCACTGGCTTTATATTTTTTTGGGAAGAAAAATGCGAAGAAAGTGATGAATACTTGCTCATATGGTGGAGGATGTGTAAATGATACAATAATGCATTTAACAGAATCTGGAATGCCTTTTGGCGGGGTAGGGGCAAGTGGGATGGGCTCTTATCACGGGAAAAAGAATTTTGAAACATTCAGCCACAACAAGAGTGTACTGAACAAGTCTATTCGTTTGGAATTGAATCTGAAATATAATCCATATACTAAGAGAAAACTAAGAATGATTAAGATATTCTTCGGTATAAAGTAGAATCAAATATTCTTTAAGAGCAATTCCATTTTTAGAGCCAGATTGCGGGCCTCTTTTTCTGCTGCTTGTGCGAAGCGGTGTGTGCGATCTGCAAATATTATTCCTCTTGATGAGTTTATCAGTAATCCGCAGTTGGAATTAAGACCATATTTTGCAACTTCTTCAACACTGCCTCCTTGTTTGCCGACACCCGGGACAAGCAGAAAATGATCGGGGCATATCTCCCTTATCTCTTTTAATGATTCGGGTCTTGTGGCTCCAACTACAAACATTGTATTCTCCTTTGACCCCCATGTCATCGTTTTTCTGATAACATTTTTATATAGCTGGGTGTCCATTCCACTTTCATTGTTTTCATTAACTATTATATTTGTCTCGAAATCAGCAGCAGAATTATTAGAGGTGAGAGCTAAAACGATAGACCACTTTCCTCCATATTCAAGGAAGGGCTCAATTGAATCGCGTCCCATATATGGAGAAACGGTAACGGCATCGCAATTCATCTTTTCAAAGAAAGCTTTAGCATATTGTTTTGCAGTATTTCCTATATCACCTCTTTTTGCATCGGCTATTACCATAATGTCGGGATATATTCCACGAATATATCTTATGGTCATTTCAAGTTGATCCCACCCATGTATACCTTCTACTTCATAAAAAGCAGTATTAGGTTTATACGCAACCGCATAACTGGCTGTAGCATCGATAATTGCTTTATTGAATTCGAAAATTGGATTTTTACTACTTTTTAAATGTTCCGGAATTAACTCCAAATCTGAATCCAGACCAACACAAAGGAAACTGTGTTTCTTTATGATCTGTTGATACAATTCATTATATGTCATAATCGATTATTTAAATCGCTATTCTTCTTAGAAATATTTATAAAACAAGGTAATTGATTCCATTCCTTTGTGGAATTGTGATAATAAATAGCTCTCATTTGGAGAGTGGATTGTATCTCTTTCTAAACCAAATCCCATAAGAAGTGGGTCCGCATTTAATATATGTTGCATATCTGCAAGTATTGGAATACTTCCTCCACCTCTGTTCGGAACGGGAACTATGCCATAAACTTCGCTAATTGCTTTTGATGCAGCTTTATATGCATTTGAGGAAATAGGAATTAGAAATCCGTTTCCTCCATGATGTTGGAAAACTTTAACTTTTACCCCTTCAGGGGCTATTTTTAGAAAATGTTTTTCGAATATTTCAGCTATCTTTTTACACTCCTGGTTTGGTACAAGGCGCATGGATATCTTAGCATGAGCGACAGAAGGAATAACTGTCTTTGCTCCTTCGCCGGTAAATCCTCCCCAGATGCCATTTACATCAAGGCAAGGACGTATTCCTGTTCTTTCAAGGGTAGAGTAATCTTTTTCTCCTGCGACAGCTTCAATTCCAAGAAATTGTTTGTATTCTTCCAAATCAAATGGTGCTTTAGCAAATAATGCTCTGTCTTCTTTACTTAGCTCAATTACATCATCATAGAACCCTTTTACAGTAATATGTCCGTTTTTATCAATCAGGCTGTCAATCATCTTACATAGTGCGTTGACAGGATTAACAATGGCTCCGCCATAATGGCCTGAGTGCAGATCTTTATTTGGACCGGTAACTTCAACTTCAACATAAGTCAGTCCTCTCATTCCACAATTGATAGATGGTACATTCTCTGAAATCATTGTTGTATCAGAGACAAGGATTATATCGCATGCTAGCATATCCTTATTATCTTTTGCCCATTCTGCTAAAGATGGGGAACCAATTTCTTCCTCTCCTTCAAAAATGAATTTGATGTTGTGTTTGAGTTTGTTTTCGCGAACCAAATATTCGAATGCCTTAATATGCATGAACAATTGCCCCTTATCATCATTTGCACCACGGGCATAAATAGCATTATCTCTTATTTCTGGTTCAAAAGGTTGCGATTTCCAGAGTGAAATAGGATCAACGGGTTGAACATCATAATGACCATAAACCAATACTGTAGGTTTATTTTTGTCAATTATTTTTTCACCAAATACAACAGGATGCCCTTTAGTTTTGTAGACCTCTGCTTTATCAGCTCCGGCTGCCTTCAATAGGTCCACAAGCTTATGAGCACAAGTGTACATATCTTGCTTGTTGTCTGAAGATGAACTGATTGATGGTATTCGAAGCAATTCGAAAAGCTCTGTTAAAAAGCGATTATTGTTTTGATTAATATATGCTTTCATGACTTTTTATTTTCAATTCTTACAAAGATAGCCTTTTTTTTACTAATTTTGCAGCCTTTAACATGCTGGAAAATCAAATAATTAAAATATGAACGTAAAACAAACAAAGGTTGACGATTTAAACCTGATAGTAAGTATTAAGATTGAAAATGCCGATTATGCTCAGGCAAAGAGTAAGAAACTGAATGAATTCCGCAAACAGGCTGAAATTAAAGGATTTAGAAAAGGCACAGCGCCTATTTCCCTGATTGAAAAGATACATGGTCATTCTGCTTTGGCTGATACTATCAATACTATCGTAACAGACCAGATTAATAATTTTATTGAAAAAAATAAGCTTAATGTAATAGGAGAACCGCTTCCAAATGAAAATGAAGCTAAAAACGATTGGGATAAAGAAGGTGATTTTACTTTCGATTTTGATATTGCTTTGGCGCCAAAAGTTGAGTTCACATTATCTGCTGAAGATAAAGTTCCTTATTATGATGTAACTGTAACTGCAAAAGCTCAGAATGATTATAAATCATCTCTTTTAAAACAATTTGGGACTCTTGAAAATGCTGAAGAATCTAAAGAAGATGACATTCTTATAGTTGATTTTGTTCAGGGTGAAACTACGGTTGAAAAAGCATATGTTTCTTTAAAGAGCATTGAAGATGAAATTGTAAAGAAATCATTTATTGGAAAGAAAATAGGTGATGTGATGAAAGTTGATGTCAACAAAACATTTACAAACGAGACTGACAGAGCTGCCTTGCTTAAGGTTAAAAAAGAACAACTTTCATCGATGGATCCCATGTGGGATATGACAGTTATGGAGGTTAAGACATTTGTTGATGCCAAGCCGACACAGGCGGTATTTGATAATATTTTCGGAGAAGGTTCCGTAAAAAGTGAAGCAGAATTTGATGCTAAAGTTAAAGAACGTCTTAAATATGAGTATGAACAGGAAAGTGATTACCGTTTTATGATTGATGCACGTGAATATCTTATGAATAAGACTGACCTGAAACTTCCTGAAGCCTTTATAAAAAGATGGCTTTATGTTGCAAATGAGGGTAAATTCACCATGGAGGATATAGAGAAGGAATTTGGTTTGTTTTTAAAAGATTTCCGTTGGCAGATGATCCGTACATATATTATGAAAGAACAGAATATCCAAGTTACAAAAGAAGATTTGCTTAAACAGGCCAAAGCTATTGCGGAATATCAATTTGCAATGTATGGTATGAATAATGTCCCTGAAGAACATTTAACCAAGTTTACTGAAAATATTCTTGCCGATGAACAACAAAGTCGTAAAATTTATGAAAAAGTAGAGGATGACATGACTTTGTCTTATATCAGAAAGAGTGTAACTTTGGAAAAAAAGAAAATTTCTTTAGAGAAAATGCGCGAGTTGACAAAATAATTATTTATTAAAACTATTGTTATGGCATCTGAATTTGAAAAATATGCTACCAAGCATTGTGGGATAAGTTCGATGGCTCTTAATAGAGTTTCATCTGTATATTCCAGCTATATTAATCCTTTGATCATTGAAGAGCGACAGCTTAACATTGCTCAAATGGATGTTTTTTCCAGATTGATGATGGACAGAATAATTTTTCTCGGATGTCCTATCAATGATGAGGTCGCAAATATTATACAGGCTCAACTTCTTTTTCTTGATTCCAACGGAGCAGATTCCGATATTATGATTTATATAAATTCTCCGGGTGGAGAGGTATATGCAGGACTTGGTATATATGATACCATGCAGACAATACAGTCGAATGTTTCAACTATTTGTACAGGTATTGCCGCTTCTATGGCCTCAATTCTTCTTGCTGCAGGAACTGCAGGAAAACGTTCTGCTCTTCCACACTCACGTGTTCTGATTCATCAACCTATGGGTGGTGCTCAAGGTCAAGCTTCAGATATAGAGATTACTGCAAGAGAGATTGTTAAACTCAAGAATGAGTTATATGAAGTTCTATCTCTACATACCGGAAAAAAAATTGAAGATATTGTAAAAGATGCAGATCGTGATTTCTGGATGACAGCTGAAGAGGCAAAAAATTATGGTATGATAGATGAAATTGTAACAAAAAACAAGAAATAGTATGGCGAAGAAAAAGGAGATAAAGGATGAGGTGTGTGTATTTTGTGGAAGGAGCCAGGACCAGGTAGATCTTCTTATTACTACGGAAAATGCTTCTATATGTTCTGATTGCGCTTATACGGCTTATAAATATGCTAAAGAGGCTCTTAATCCTTCAGAAGACAATATTGAAACAAATGGTAAGGTAGATGGTGATATAAAATTGTTCAGGCCAAAAGAGATAACTGATTTTCTGGATCAATATGTTATCGGCCAGGACGAAGCCAAAAAATTTCTTGCTGTAGCTGTTTATAATCATTATAAAAGAATTAATCATCACGGGATAGATCTGATTGAAAAATCAAATATTCTTTTGGTGGGGCCAACCGGAACAGGTAAAACACTTCTTGCAAGGACAATTGCTAAGATGCTAAATGTTCCATTTGCAATAGTTGATGCAACAGTTTTGACCGAAGCCGGATATGTGGGGGAGGATGTTGAAAGTATTCTTACCAGATTGCTTCAGGATTCTGATTATAATGTTTCGAAAGCAGAGAGAGGTATTGTTTTTATTGATGAGATAGATAAGATTGCACGTAAGAGTGACAATCCTTCTATTACTAGGGACGTATCTGGTGAAGGTGTACAGCAGGCACTTCTGAAAATTCTTGAGGGAAGCATTGTAAATGTACCTCCTCAAGGTGGAAGAAAGCATCCTGAGCAAAAAATGATTGCTGTAAATACTGTAAATATTCTTTTCATATGTGGAGGTGCTTTTGAAGGGATTGAGAGACATATTGCTCAAAGGCTGAATACGCAGGTTGTAGGATTCAGTGCTCAAAAACTAAGGGACAGAATTGATAAAAAAAATCTGATAAATTATATACTTCCTCAGGATCTTCGCTCATATGGTTTGATACCTGAGATAATCGGACGTTTGCCTGTATTGACTCATCTTAATCCTCTTGATAGAAATTCACTTCTTGCAATACTCACAAAACCAAAAAACGCTCTCATAAAACAGTATGAAGAGTTGTTTGCGTTGGATGGCATTAAATTGACGGTAAAACCTGAAGTACTCGAATTTATCGTTGATACGTCGATAGAATACAAATTAGGAGCAAGAGGACTGCGTTCTATATGTGAGTCTATTATGCTTGACGCAATGTATGATGCTCCTACAAGCAATAAGAAATCTTTAACTATCAGTTTGGATTATGCGAAGAAGAAGGTAGAAAAATTTTCAGGGAAAATGCAGAGATAAACTATTTCTTATCTCTTTTCTGCCTTTGTTCCCAGCGTTCTTTTGCAAATTGCTGCATATCGCTGACTTCGTCTTTTTCATCTATGATTTCAAGGCCGAGTATTGTTTCAATAATATCTTCAAGGGTTAATATTCCCTGAAAACAGCCATATTCATCAATGATAAGTGCTATTTGTTCTTTTTGTGTAAGAAGGGCTTCCCAAATATCGCTAATTGGAATATTCTCATTAAAATAAGCGATATCTCTTTTTATTTCTCCAAGTGTTACATTAAATTTATCTTCTGCAAGATACTCTAAGGCTACTCCTCTTAAGATATAACCGGTAATATATTCCGGACTGTCACTATATACAGGAATCCTTGAGTGGTGAAGGAAGGAATTGTCTTTGTAAAATTCTTTCAGTATCATACTCTCAGGTGCAATGGCGGAAACTACACGTGGTGTCATTGCATCAGAAGCTTTTATGCTATCTAGTTTTATAAGATTCTGAATTATCTTGTTTTCACTTTGTTCGAATACACCCTCTTCTTCACCTACATTCACCATGGCTGATACTTCTTCCCGGCTTACTGTTGCCTCCTGTTCTTTTGGAGAGAAAAGTTTGGTTATCCATTCTGAAACGACTACAAGAGGATAAGTTATGCAAATCAATATCGGAATTGATGTAGCGGCAAAAGCTATTAATGATCTCCAGTAATTTACACCTATGGTTTTGGGGATTATTTCAGAAAAAACCAATATTAATACTGTAACAATTGCTGATATCAGGCCTAAGTAAGTTTCTCCAAAGACTATTGTGGCTTGAGCACCAACTCCAACAGCTCCTAGAGTGTTTGCAATAGTATTTAGAGTAAGGATTGCAGAGATAGGCCTGTCTATATCTTGTTTATATTTTTTTAATCGCATTGCTGACTTTGATCCTTCCTCTTCTTTCATTGAAAGAAAAGATATAGGTGTGGTCAGTAAAACGGATTCCAATACTGAACAAAAAAATGAAATCAGTATTGAGAGTAATAAGTATAGCAGTAAAAGTGCCATTTATGGGCTAAATTAGTTTAACTTATCTCCATTCATTGAGATCAGAAACTCTTCATTAGTTCTTGTGCGTAGCAAGCGGTTTTTCATGAATTCCATAGCTTCTACGGAAGTCATATCTGCAAGATGTTTTCTTAAAATCCAAATGCGGTTGGTATATTCAGGATCATAAAGTAAATCATCTCTTCTTGTGCTGCTCAATGTTACGTCAACAGCCGGGAAAATGCGCTTGTTTGAGAGTTTGCGATCCAATTGCAACTCAAGATTGCCGGTTCCTTTGAACTCTTCAAAGATAACATCATCCATTTTTGACCCTGTTTCAGTAAGGGCAGTGGCTAGAATCGTAAGTGATCCTCCATTTTCAATGTTTCTTGCTGCTCCGAAGAACCTCTTGGGTTTATGCAGGGCATTTGCATCTACCCCACCTGAAAGAACTTTTCCTGATGCGGGCTGTACTGTATTGAAAGCTCTGGCAAGTCTTGTAATTGAATCCAGAAGAATAACAACATCGTGTCCACATTCAACAAGGCGTTTTGATTTTTCTAATACCATGTTTGCAACTTTCACATGTCTATCGGCAGGTTCATCGAAAGTTGATGCGACAACTTCAGCTTTTACACTGCGTTGCATATCTGTCACTTCTTCCGGACGTTCATCAATCAGAAGAACTATCATATATACTTCAGGATGGTTGTCTGCAATAGCATTTGCAATATCTTTAAGTAAAACAGTCTTACCTGTTTTAGGTTGCGCTACAATAAGTCCTCTTTGACCTTTTCCTATAGGAGTGAACAGGTCAACTATACGTATTGATACGTTACTATTATGTCCTGCTCCGGTAATGTTGAATTTCTCTTCAGGAAAAAGGGGAGTTAGAAAATCAAAAGGGACACGGTCTCTGATAAATTCAGGAGAACGTCCATTGATTTTATTAACTTTTATTAAAGGAAAATATTTATCTCCCTCTCTTGGAGGTCTGATCTCTCCTGTAATTGTATCACCAGTTTTAAGAGCAAACAGTTTTATCTGGGATTGTGATACATATATGTCATCCGGTGAATTTAGATAGTTGTAGTCTGATGAACGGAGAAATCCGTAACCATCAGGCATTATTTCCAAAACACCTATTGCTTCAACTATTCCTTCAAATTCTATTTTAGGTTTAGTAGGCTTTTGTTCCTTATGTTCTTTATGTTCCTTTTGATCTGTTGTTAATTCAACATTTTCTTCAGAAACAGGTTGAGGAGTCTGGATATGTGGTCTTTCTTGTTGCTTATGTTTTGGTTGTTGTTGGGGTTGCTGTTGTCTTGGTTGCTTTTGTAGTCCTTGCTGTTGCTGTGATTGTGGTTGTTGCGGTTGAACCTGCTGATTCTGTGGCTTCTGCTGAGTTTGTTGAACCTGCGGTTGTTGCTGTGATTGAGGCTGTTGTGGTTGAACTTGCTGAGCCTGTGGCTTCTGCTGAGTTTGTTGAACCTGCGGTTGTTGCTGTGATTGAGGCTGTTGTGGTTGAACTTGCTGAGCCTGTGGTTGTTGTCTCTTTTGTGTCTGGTTTTCAGATCTTTGTTGAAAATCAATTTCTCCTTGTACCTGTTGTTTAGAATTACCTGGAACATGAGCAGGAGACTGTGGATTATCTTTTTTTATCCTTTTCCTTTGAGGTTTCGGACTGTTTTCAACCTTCTTTTTTGGAACCTCTTCAATTTTATTTTCAGGTTGAGTTTGTTGTGGATTATCGGATTTGTTTTCAACAGGAACCTGCGTAGGCTGCTTTGGTGCCTGTTGTTTTACCTGTTTTTGTACTTGCTTTTGTGCTTGAGGCTCTTTTTTGACATTTTGGCGTGGCCTCATCTGGTGGGGTGACTCTTTACTTTGGATAGCTTGTTCATCCAAAATTACATAGATCAACTCATCTTTTGAGATTGATTCAGGCTTTTTGATGTTTAAGTCTTTAGCTATTGCAAACAAATCCTCAGGACTTTTTTTGCTTAATTCTATTATATCGTACATTTATTATTGGGAGATATAAGGACAAAATGATACATGTCCTTGTGTGATAGTGCAAATATACAACTTTATTATTAATAAACAAAAATATCTATTTAACTGCTATTACGTCTATCTCAGCCATCGAGGCTTTTGGAAGAGCTGCTACTTGATATGCTACTCTTGCAGGGTATGGTTCAACAAAGAATTGGGAGTATACTTCATTAAGGGAGGCAAAGTCTTTCATGTCGGTCAGATAAACGGTTGTTTTTACCACATCGCTGAATTCATAACCAGCTTCATTAAGTATATATCCTATATTTTTGAATATTTGAGTAAGTTGTTCCTTTATTCCTCCGGGTACGAATTCCCCTGTTTTAACATCAATTGGAAGCTGTCCTGATACATAAATAGTTTTGTCAGCAACGATGGCTTGACTGTAAGGGCCTACGGCTTTAGGTGCTAAAGGTGTAGAAATAACTTTTTTTTTCATTTTTTATAATTTAGATTAATTATCCCAGTAACTTGATGCTTTCTTGAATTGCAACAAATCTGATAAAGCGGATGCTTTTGCAGCAATTCTGAAACTCCAACTTTCCCATTGTCCATTAGGAACCCATGAAACAGAGATAGCAAAACAGTGCAGATCATATGTTGCACTCAACTGACTTGTAGTCATTTTTAATTTTGTTAAGTCAAATCCTGTATTGAAATTCATATTTAATGCTTTTGTCAAATGTACCTGACCTGAAATGCTGATAGTCTGAATATGATTGTCTTTTATCAGTAATTGTTCGTTTAAATATTGATATGTTCTTGAAAATGAATAATTAAGATTAAAACTTAAAGACCATGGAATGGATGGATTTAAATAGTATACCCATCCACCCGGTATGTATTCTCCTGTGACTGGATTATAATATACTTTTGCATAATCACTGTTTGTATCTTTCTTGTCTTTTGTTCCATCATTTCCCTCATATTTGCCATCAGCACTCAGTGAATATGAAAGAGAAGCACTTGCATTTGTAAGACGGGCTATATTAAAGCCTCCTTCCTTTATTATATTGAGCTCATTATACCTAATTCCTCTTTCATTTATTGCGTAAGGGTCGAATGTTGCATTCCCGTTTATCCCCAGTTTTCCAAAAATAGTGGTGCTGGCTGTCACAGATATGTTTGAAAGTCTCATTGAATCTGCAAGAAAATTATAGGAACCACTGAAATTCAACTGATCCAAAAGTTTTACTTTTTCCTCCCCTTTTCCAGTTGTGTCCTGGGGATTCTTTATTTTAGCTTCCAGATTATTTCCGATTGCGAAACTTAGTGCGGCAGTTTTTCCTTTTGAAACAGGGGAGTATATCATGTCGCTGTATTTGTTGTACTCTTTAATAACTTCTTTCCCATCAGAATTGATATATGTCAGTGATGTGTATCCGTTTGCTGCCGTACCCATTTCTGGTTTGTAACTGAAACTAATTGAAGGTGTAATCATATGTCTGATGGCCTGTAGATTTGATTTTTTTCCAAAATTAAATATGCCGTATAACCTTGTACTCATTGATATTCCTGAAGAAAAGTTTTGACTTATTCCGAAGGTGCTGAATTGATCAGTAAAATAACTTTCAACTTGTTGTGTGTCTTCATTGTATTTAAGTTGTTTTTCTCTGAAATACCAATTCATTCCGTATGAAACGGCAGGAGAAAATTGAAAGTATTTAAACAAATTGAAAGAAGGGAGACCTATGGAAAAATTATGTGTCATACCATTCTGTAATTTGTTCCAAAAGTTTCCTTCATCAAGTTCACTTACTTTGAAATTTATTTTATTTTGTAAAGTGGTGTTATAACTCAAAGAAATTTTTTCGTATATTTTTTCTTTACCTACTCTGTCTTTTTGTTTAAAAGGATAGAACCTGTTTACACTGAAAGTGATATTAGGTAATGTGATTGAGTATGAACTGTCTCTTGAATTTTGACTGTGCAGGGCATTTACAGATAAACTCATGCCGCTCCATGTTTTAGAATAAGAAATTGATGAAGAGACTTGATTCTGCAGGCTTTCTGATATGTTATTGGAGTTGTATTTGCTGTTTGACGGACTGGAGAAGTTGACCGATGCCTTGAAAGAGGTTCCCGGTCTGGCTTTTGAATCTTGTGAGTGACTCCAAGATACTCCGAAGTTTTTGGATTGAAAAAAGTCCGCGCTGCCCTTTTCTCCTGTTATATCATTTGAATAGGAGAGAGATAAGTTTCCATCAAATGCATACCTTTTTTTATATCTTGATGTGATTTCAGTACTCCATGAACCATATGAATAGATATCACCCGTAATTGCCAGATCAAGGTAGTTGCCGAATACAAATGAATATCCCAAATCCCTTAGGTACAGACCACGTGCAGTTTCTTCTCCGTATGTCGGTATCAGAACACCGCTTGCCCTATCTGGCATTTCAGGCACAAATCCGAATGGAAGAACAATTGGAAGGGGAACATCTTCGACTACGACATAAGCCGGACCGAAAACTGTTTTCTGATTAGGTTTTGTCATTACTTTTGCTGCAGTCATTTTTAGAAAATAATGTGGATGTTCTGCATCGCAAACCGTATATTGCCCTCCTGCGATATTAATTGATTGATCAGGCATCATTTTAAGGTTTTCTCCCCTGAGAATACCTTCGGATTGTTGCGTGACCATGTGTTTTATCTTTGCCTTTCTGGTGGTAAAATTGTAGGTAAGTTCTTCCATTGTGTATGTAGTGCCCTGATCCGACATTTCAGGCATTCCTGT
>Ga0265297_10004524_pt1 | contig 22581 bp, 21 predicted proteins | sample Munlanlwell13791_FD_192502 | JGI IMG/M metagenome (GOLD analysis project Ga0265297, IMG submission 192502) | Leachate microbial communities from a municipal landfill in Southern Ontario, Canada - Leachate well 137-91 | ecosystem: Engineered > Solid waste > Landfill > Unclassified | place... | reverse complement strand
AGGCGAAGCCGCAGCCACTGACTGGGCTTTGGTAACCTCAAAATGCTCCTTCGCTGATTGATAGACCGCATCTATGATCGCTTCTTCGGTCTTGGGATCAAGCAGGTTCGTCAGTTCCTGGTCATATCCACGGACTTTCTTATCCCAAGTCTTCTTTTCCTTAACCTGCGCTGCGTCCTCTTTGTTTATTGGAGTCGTCCCGACTAACAATCCCATCGGCTCCACCAGCTCTAACAACCCTCTTACTTTTTCCGCGACCGCAGGCTGTAACTGGGAGACGATCTTCCAGATTATATTCTGCCAATGTGTCCCGATATTCCCGTTCCTGATACCTGCTTCTGCTAATAACGGGAACAATTCCTTCTTCGTCCCGGTGATACCATGCTGATTGATGCGTATCCCCCAACGCTTGAAAATCACATCATTGATCTTTTTGGTCAGCTCCAGATCTATCTTCATGCCCTCAATAACATTCCCATGCTCAGACCCGTTATTGATCGCCATTAATACCGGCATCAACTTTATTCCTTCTCCTTCCAACCCCTCCAAAAACGCTACCATTTCTTCTACCGTCGAGAGTGCATTGTGCGTACCGACTATTTCCCCGATCTCGCCTTCCCACGCGCTCTGCTCTATTCCTGTCCGCTTCACGATCTCCGCGGTTACTTCATAGTTCCTTCTCTGCTGCTCCGATTCAGTCGCCTTGCTAAAATCAACCAGTTTCGAACAATCTATCGCGTATGAACCGAATCCAGCTTCTTTTGCCATTTCCACAAACATCACTACTTTATTGATCGCTTCAGGAGTATCTTCGAGCACCGTCGCATGATCCAACTTCAACATCCAGCTCCCCGTAAATCCTTCCTGCTGTGCCGCTATATTCGCATCCCACGCTAAATCCGCAGGTAAATATCCATCCACAAATTCCGAAATTGACCTCTGGATTATAACAGGCGCACCAGTCTCTTTCGCCGCGCGGAAGATCCCTCGTAACGCCACAGGGTTCCTCATGTTCACGCTCAACGCGATCACATCCCCCTGCTTCTCTATCCCTTTATAAAATTCACGGCTCTTTTCCAGCCCGATCGGTGCTGAGTATAGCCCTGCGCCAAGCGGAGACGAAGATGCCTGCGCATTAAGCAATGAGACACTTACTTCAAGTGCCTGCGCGACCGGTTTCGGGATTGAAGCATCTTTAACCAAACTATACGCGCCTTTATCTCCTGTACGATAGTTTAAAGAAACGGTAAACCCAAAATCACCTTTTTCTTTTATCCGGAAGCCCGGGTATACCTTTCCATCGCTATCCACTAAACCTTTAATTTCCATACCTACCGCTAAATTCCGGTAGCTTCCTTTGGCCGCTTGGAATCTTTTAGCTAAAACCTGGGCATTCTGAGCGTAAATATCTTCCTTGCTCATCGGAGAAGAACCCGCGTTCATAGCCTTAAGCAGGCTTTCGCCAAACCTGACCGCCAAACCTGCTCCGGCAACCCGTTGTTCAAATTCCTCTTGTGAACCGGTAAGCACAGGAAAAGTCCCGTCGATATCCGTACTATAGGTATAATCAACTCCGTTATAAACTAATTGATGGCCTATTTCACCCAGCCATTTGTTTATTTTTCCCGGCACGCCGTACACCGGCTGGCCGTTCTGATCAACGATCCCGGCGCCCAGGCCGCTGCCGATGATCACATACACCCCTGCCCTGCCCTGAAGAGCGCCTTTCTTATATTCGCCTATCGCCCCCGCCGCCCCATCATGCACGATCTTAACCGGTATTCCTAAACGCTGTTCGAGCGCGCTTTTAAGGTCAAAATCCACAAAGCCGGGAATATTCGGGCCGGTAACGATCCCCCGGTCATAATCACCCGGGCCTGCCCAAGAGATCATCACTTCAGAAACAGGCGTATTCCTCTGCATTTGAGTAACCTGATCAATGATCGTATTTAAAACATATTCCCTGTTAGCTACCGTATCGCTTTTAAAATCCCATTGATGCTTTTGTATCTGTCCCTGTATTCCGTCAGCGTCGATCAATGCCGCCCTGAGGCTGGTTCCGCCGATGTCAAAACCAACGACTGACTTGCCTCTTTCAGGCGAAAAAGAAAGGAATACCCGCTCTCCCCCCTTAAGCGAAGAACGAAAAACCTCAATTCCCCTGCCAATGGTCCCTTTAATCGATTCTATGAACAGATCACGGCCGTCATTATCCAGAATGCCTTTGCCGAAATTCTCACCGATGCCTTCGCCCAGAACAATGCGCCTGGTGAATTCCTGTCCCTTATATTCAGCAATAAATGCACGAAGCCCCAAACCTATTTCTTTGCCTACTTCTTGAATGAAACTGCGCGCGAACTCGCGGTCTTCATCCGCGGGAGAAACCGCCATATCTGTTATCATCTTATTCAACTCGTCAACGGCAACAGGATTTTTCTGACGGGCAAGGCTCACTAACTCAACAACTTTCTCCCTGGTAAGAGGAGAACCTGAGGTTTTCGTCCCCTTCTGAGCGACAAAGATCTCGCCTGTTGAAGGCAGGGAATCAACATCAACTAACCCGCCTTTGCCGGCCATAATACCCGGCATATCCAATACGCCGCCGTATTTACTGACCGCCATTTTCGAGAAATCTTCACCGCCTGAAAAATAACTCCTGATCACCTGGCCCGAAGGAGTATGCACCGGCACCTTAATATTGTATTCACCTTCTTTAAAAGACTTTTGATAGGCCTTAAAATACGTGGATTTTGACCAGTTTTCTTTGGAAGTTAACCCGGTCAACTGATTTTTATCTATGAGCGCGGGATATTGCCCCGATTTACCCGCGAATTGAGATTTAAACCAACGGGATAAAACAAGAGAATAAAAAACCTGGCGCAGGGAGGCGTAGCGCTTTGCCGTATTGATCTCTTTGGTAAGTTTAGGAATGATCAACTCACGGATAATTTCGGAAGAATACTCATTTAACGCCTTCATGCGGTCATCTTGAAAATTATACATCGAGGAATCTTTCAGGTAATCCTGTTCAAGCATGACCTTCATCGTCGCTTTATAGATGTAAGCGCTATCTCCGCTTTCTCTGATAATAATTTCATTCGGGACTATCCAGGGGCGGGTCAAGGTGGGGATAGAGACATTTTCAGTGCCGAATAATTCCGCGGCTTTCTTATACAATTTATCCCAGTATAGCTTTCCTTCAGTAGTTTCCGGCGAAGTAAATCGAGCGGTATCTTTTTTCAATTGAAGGTCCGCCTCTAACATGATCTTGCCGACATCCGTCATACCCAACTTATTATCGATGACTTCATTCTCGGAATCCGGCCTTAAATTGACCCAGAAAGTATCATTGGTAAGGGTTACCCCAACCAGAAAATAATTCAATAACGTGCGGGTCGATGATTCAAGCTCGGTTGACTCAAGGTTCTTTACATCACCTTTATCCAACAGGACCTTAAGATTATCGCCTGTAGAGTCGTAAGAGAAATAACGCAGATGGACCGGACGGAATTTGTCCCCCGCGAAATTAGTATGCGCCTGAGTAAGATAATTACCCAATCTTAATTCTGCGGCAACCTGAGCAAAACTTAACTGTTGAAATAAAAGACCGAAACTCAGAACCAAAGAAATAATCTTACGTACCATCTCTTACGCTCCTTTTAATAAGGTTTCTAAAAGTTTTTATTATTAAAATAAAAAAAATCCGGTCGACCCTGTTTCTATCAATCCGGATATTACACGTGGCACCCTCGACTACCTCCATAATCAAGGGACTCCAGAAAACGCTTTCAAAATTTCACTTAAAATAGTGTGCCATTTTTCTTAAATCTTGTCAAGTAAAATTTTATTTTTTTACAGTTAAGCTTGCAATGCTGCCGTTCTTATGGCATATTTAAAGTGTAGGAAGAACATATTAAAGATTCCACAACAGGAGGTCGTTTGGATAGCGAAAGCTACCAGGCCTATCCCCTACGGATTCGCGCCGGATAATGTCGGCGCTTTTCTGTTTTATAAGGGTTTTATAATAAGACTTAGGCTTCTAAAACCTAACCACTTAACCGAACTACCAAACTAACTTCCTTACCATTACCTAAACCGTGGGAATATAACAACTTAACGCATAATCTGCAAGAGATTTATACCTGTTTTAGGGTCGATCTCCTTTGTCGCCTTCACTCCTTTTAGCTCAAAGACCACAGCTTCGACCACCAAAAAGACCCGGGAATCCTTCCTCACGCAGCCGGTAAGCACCTTGTTTTTCTTTCCCATAGAAGCATGGATATGTACCTGCGGCCCTGTTTTGTTGGTAAAAACGCTTCCCATACCCATCACTTCCCACCCATCTTTAAAAGAAACCCAATTCGGCTGAGGAGGGATTACCGGCTTTTTCGGGCCGGTCACTAAATTACCTTTTTTAAGCGCGCCCAAGAAGATCATCGTAGCCGTCTTAACCCCCTCTTTTTTCAAGAAAAAGTTTAATTTATCGATCACCACATCATCATCTTCAAATTTCAATACAAAAACCCTGCCGATAGTTCCTTTGGTATATTGCATGAACGAACCTCCTCCTAAACGCTTTCAACCCGGTGAGGAATGATTTTGCGGAATTCCTCGATCACCGAAAGCAGCTGCTCTTTTGTTTTAGCTGAACACGATTTCTCTCTTATGGGGCGCGCGTAACGAAAACCCCGGGTATACCAATGAAAAAACTTCCGGAATACGACAATACCGACTTTTTCTCCATGAAAAGCGATACTAGCCTCCAAGTGGTCAATAATGACTTTCGCGACATCATCCCGGTCAGGTTTGGGAAGGACCGCGCCATTCTTTAAAAATGCCTTGATTTCCTTAAAGAGCCACGGATACCCCAGCCCTCCCCGGGCGATCAGGATACCGTCGCAACCGGTCTCATCAAACATTTTCTTGGCAAGCGCAGCAGTTAGGATATCGCCACTGGCAACAACCGGGATACGCAACGCGCGCTTTACATCCCTGACTATATCATAATCGACTTTTCCGCTGTACCCCTGTTCCCTGGTCCTGCCGTGAATAAAAAGAGCTTTGATACCCGCGTCCTGAGCGTGAAGCGCGACGTCCCTGGCATTTATTGAATCCTTGCTCCAACCCGCGCGTATTTTGACCGTTACCGGCAAACGCGAATTTTCAACTAACAATTTCAGCAGGTCATGCAGCTTTTTAGGATGATTCAACAAACTTGCCCCTTCGCCGCGACGAGTGACCTTCCTTTCAGGACAGGCGGCATTAAAATCCAAGACCTGAACAGGGTATTTTTCTATGATCGCCATCGCTTTAAGCAGATACGCAGGCTCTGTTCCCAGCAACTGCACGCCCAAAGGCTTATCCCCGGGGTCTCCGGCGAGCATCTGTTTACTCTTCTTACTTTTACTGCTTAGCGAACGGGCGTTAAGCATCTCAACAAATGCCAGCTCACAGCCGAACGTGCGGTTCAGGAGCCGAAACGGCAGATCGCTGATCCCCGATAAAGGAGCCAGGATAAGATTCGATTTCAATTTTAGATTACCGATGGTAAGCATATTGTAATAAAAACCCCCGGATAAACGGGGGTTTATTCATACTCTCTGTGCGCGCGCGGTGATTACAAGATAAATCGCGCGTTCTTCTTGAGCGGATGGCTTCGGATATCCTCTATTATCTCTTCAGAAATGCCCGCTTTACCTAATTTATAGTACATGTAATTTTTATACCCCTCGACCCCGGGCTGGTCAAAGGCGTTGACCTGCAACAACTCTCCTTCAAAAGCAGTCGCCATTTCAAAAAAGAACAAAAGCGCGCCCCAATGGTATTCAGACACCTCAGGCATAATGATCGCGCAGTTCGGCCGTGATTCCCTGACCAGCGCCCAGGCAGTTGCCTCTTGCGCCAATGCCATCAATTCCGAAAGCTTTCTTCCCGATAAAATATCCCCCTTTACCGAAACCGTCATATCGCGCTTAAATTTCTCCGCGCGGATAAAAGTGACCACTTTATTATGCTCGCCCTCGATATTATTCTGCTGGATGGAGTGCAGGTCATTGGTCCCCCTGCAGGATACAGGGGTTCTGCCGACATTAATCACCCGCCCTTTATCGCGCAGCCAATCTTCCGAGCCGTCTGCCGCCGTCTCCACCCTCCTCGCGTACTTTTTCCCTAAACTTTCAGCCAACAACTGCACATACCAGTCAGCAGTCGATTTCAGAGTTTCCGAGAACGGCATCATGACCGCCAACGACTTCCCTTTCTTGCGGTAAAGGATCGTGTGCAACAACGCGTACATATACGCGGGATTCTTAAACGCGTCCTGATTACTGCAGCGTTTTTCCATCGCCATCATGCCGGCAAAGACTTTCCGGATATCAACGCCGATAATAGCCAAATGCAGCAACCCCATATTAAATTCAGAGAACCTGCCTCCGACTCCCGGTAATAACGGAAAATTCCTGAAGCTCAAAGGGTCTTTCTTTTGCTCCTCGGTTATTCTTTTGCGTAAACTTCCCGAGTGAGGGTCGGTGATCGCCACGATCTGCCGGCCATAGTTCTTTCCTACAGATTTTTTAAGCCACCGCTCAACGATCATAAATGCCGCCTTTGTTTCGGTGGTCTCACCCGACTTCGATATCACTACCACAAACGTCTTCTTCGGGTTTAAGTTCTTTAAAAGCACCGATAAAGTATCGGGATCAAGATTATTTCCTTCGAAATAAATGCGGGGGCGTTTATTACGAACAGAGCCGAATTCATTATAATACGGGGCGCATAAAGCATCTTGAGCGGCCTTGACACCCAGATATGAACCGCCGATGCCTAAGGAAATGACAAACTCGTATTTCTTAACGATCTCCGCGCTTATTTTCTTAATACCGCTGATCACCTCTTTGTCCTGATACTGCAGCTGTGTCCATTCCAGGCCGAATTTGACCCGCAGTCCTTTATCGGCAATGACCTTTTCCAAATGCCGGGCTGCCGTATTGATATCCCGCTCCATGGCAGTTATATCGCCTTCGCTAACCCCGTGAGCGTCACTGACGTTACTACTGAACATATTATTAAAATCAAACCTGATCTCTTCCATCGCATGCTCCCTTTTTTCCATTATTATGAAACCAGCCTATTTCTTGAGGAATTTATCGCTGAAGGTATCGATCTGTTTTTGCAGGCCTATCAGGCTTTCTTCAAGGCGCTGATTTGAACGAATAAGCCCTTGGTTAGAATTTACGATATCCTGATTATTCTGATTATTTAAAACCAAGCGGGCCTCCAGGATGTTCATCTTTAATAATACCATGACCAGGACCGCGGCAATTATAGCTTGCAGGGTAACACTCACGAATTTCATAGACACCCCCGTTTGTTTGTTCAGGTTAGAGCTGAGGATTATTAAAACGATTTCTATCTTTAATGTCCGCGCAAATCCTGTTTTGGATCAAATTCACGATAGTGACGACTTCATCTTTCGGGACCTCAATAAATTCTATCCCCATGATAAAACCAGCCGTCTCGCGTATCTTCTTTTCCTTTATGTTCTTTATTCTACCGGTACCCGCGAACCGCCTGTCAAGGGTATCTATCTTCACTTCAAAATCAACGCAAGAATCAAAAAGGATTATCTCTTTAAAAAAAATCCCCATACCTTTAAAACCGATATTAATCAGCTCAACCGTCATAGACTTCGGCGTATTATTGACCGACTTAATAACGACGCTTCCACTTACATCATAACGGGTATAAAATCTGCGTTCCAGCATTGAACAACCTCAACAGTCGTTTATGGGGTCTCTTTTTATTATTTTACCATTAAGCAACGGACAGTTCAAATAGTATTGAGAGGTTTTCGGTGATCGGTACGCAGAAAGCCGCGTACCCAGCCACACCAATAAGGCTGGGTGCAATGAGCGCGGGTGCTTTTTTGTTTCCGCAAGATAACCATTAAACAAAGATGAGGCTGCCATCCCTACATAAGATTAGTCATCGCTTCCTGGTTCTTTTCTTTGATCCCCAATAAATCCGGGACGGTCACAAACTGATAGCCTTTTGCTTCAAGTGAAGTAATGATCTTTGGCAGGGCGTCAATAGTCGGTTGGCAGCTGATACGCTGTTTAAGCCTTCTGCCGTCATGTAAAATAATAATAGAGCCGTTCTTTACTTTATCAATGACCCGGCGGGCGATCGCCTCGGCATTTTTTATTTCCCAATCGAAGCCGCTGACCGACCACTTAACGATCGTATAGCCGTGCTTCCCGGCTTCCCTGAACAGCCAGGAATTCTCCACCCCGTAGGGCGGCCTGAACAAATATAATTCCTGGCCGCAACGCTCCCTGACGGCCGATTCGGTATTCCTGATCTGCCGGCGGATCATCGCAGGCTCCTCCATGAACATATCAGGATGGGAATACGAATGATTCCCTATCGCATGACCGTCAGCGACGATACGCTCAAATATCTCAGGGTATTTCTCGACATTCTTGCCGATGACAAAGAAAGTAGCCTTAACCTTACGATTCTTAAGCTCCTCCAGTATCCGCACGGTATCTTGAGAAGGGCCGTCATCAAACGTCAAAGCGATCTTACGTTCAGTCGTTGCCCCATGCCAATAGACCCTCCCCTTTTTATCGGTTTTTTGATGTAAATCACCGTACGCAGGCCGGGAAAATCCCTGCAGGCATAAAAAAAGGCCGCAGACAACACCGGTTAAGATTTTATTCTTCATAACTGCTTTCGCTCATGCTCTAAAACCTGCATCGGGCCGCAAAGGCCACTATAAGGATTAAATTCCGGATTATTGTACTACAAAATCTTTGAATGCCATATCTTTTTTTAGAAAACATCACAAGAAATTATGGACAAAAACAATAAAAAATAGTATGCTATTTTCTGGTCACACCCGGCGCAGATCGGAATTGCGCGGGTGTTTCACTTTCTGCTACACCCGGCGCTTAAGAGGAATTGCGCCGGTGTTTCACTTTCTGTGAAAGGAGAAAAAAATGGCGCAAGTCAAACACGGAGATACGGTCAAAGTTCATTATACCGGGACATTAAACGACGGGACGATATTCGATGATTCATTGACGCGGGACCCCTTACAATTCAAAGTAGGGGATAACGCGCTTATCGCCGGCTTTGAAGAAGCGGTCCTGGGGATGAATACAGGTGAATGGAAAACAGTCAAGATACCAGCGGATAAAGCCTATGGAAGGCACCGGGAAGATTTAGTCGTCGCCGCCGATCTTAAAATGCTGCCGCCGGATATCAATCCGGTAGTCGGGCAACAACTGCAGATCAGCCAGGAGAACGGGACACCGCTTATTGTGTCAGTGACAGAAATTACCAAATCAAAAGTGATACTCGACGCGAATCACCCCTTAGCGGGAAAAGACCTCACCTTCCAGATCAACCTCGTGGAGGTCATATCATCCTGCTCCTGTTGCGGATAACAATTTGACGGGAAAGACACTCTCCCCCTATTGAAGGATAAACTCATTCGATTTTGCCGTATTCCAAATGATGCCGGAAAGGCCGGCATTTTTCCTGACTTGGAATATAATGGTCAACCGGTACTCACCGGGTTCCGGGACGGGGGAAGGTTTTTTCATATAAATAGACGGCTTCCAGAGAAAACTCAAAACCTCTCCAGCAGCGATCTTCTTCGGCTCTAAAACATCATCCTTACATCCCAATCCACGGCAGCGGGTCGGATAAGCATCCCAGGTAAAGGCAGTCCGTTTTTTTTCAAAGTTTGAAATAGCCTGCTCGGGCGCAGCTGTCGCGGCTAAAGAAAAAATAGCGTCTTCGCGTTGATTAGAGATAACCACCTTAATTTTCTCTGAGCGCGCGTAAACAGTTTTATCAGTTGTCACGAGTACCTCTTGAGCATAAACATTGCTTAAGAAAACAATACCGGGCACAATCAGGAAAAACGATTTTCTAAGCTTTATCATTGGCTCAAAACGCCCTTTTGTATCCTGTCGATAAGCCGTTGGATCACCGCCCCATCAACCCTGGTGAACTCAATACCGACACGAAACAAATGTTTACCGTCTTTTTCTAAAGCAAGGGAATATTTGATCTTCCCGGCCCCGATCAGTGACTTTTCAAGGAACTTATTTATCAGGATAAAATCCGCGTCCATTCCAACGGCGAGGCTCTCCTGCGCGTAGGCCCCGACACCTAAAGCGCAAATATCCACAAGCTCCCCCCTGATATTACGGGACATATCGCTTTTCATCTTAATGATTATATTCCCTTCGACCATATATCTTCTGTATTTACGCTGTTCTTCCATATTTTCTCTTCCCCATTGTCTTGGTTATCGGCTACTTGTTACCGATAACCGACCACCGATAACCTTTTATTTATTATAACGCATAGTTAAGAAATCGAAAGATTTTTCTCAAAAAGAAGCGCTTTCAAAAATCGTCAAATATACACTTGATTTATGCCGTTTCTTACGATATACTTCATTATCATTGGAGGAAGCAAGATAATCGGGTCTTATTTTCTCATTGCTCATGAGAGAATAGGCCTTTTTTTTTAAACTATTAAACCGAAGGAGGACAAGCATGAAACGAATAAACGCATTTTGTTTTGTGATTCTCGCCGTGATCTTTATGTTTATAGGCACGACGGAAGCCGCGAACCTATTTTCTAATCCGGGATTCGAGAACGGGCTCAATGATTGGCAGGAAATATGGGGTTTCCCCAGTATATTAAGCAGCGATCAGCACCACTCAGGGGCATTCTCTGCCAGTAAGGAAGTCGGTTTTGTTCATAAAGAATACTGGAGCCAGATCGCTCAAGATATCGCCATAGCTCCGGGAGAACCGCTCTACGCCAGGATTTACGCGATGAGCACTTTCAACCCCGCAGGCACTGCCCGCGCAGGGCTCATGCTCCAGTTTCTCGATGCGAACGGCAATGTCATTGGAACTACCATCAATTCCAGTAAGATCGGAGGAAAAACTCCCTGGAGGCTTTTAGAGCTTACCGCCAAAAGAGCGCCTGCGCGCAGCGTTAAAGCCAGGCTCAGCGGGTATCTGTGGGCCCAAACAGGAGACTCCCTCTCTTTACAAAAAGGAAAAGTCTATTTCGATGATGCCTTTGCTGATAAACGCTATCAACTTCCTAAGCCGCAAACAGCATTACTTAATCAGGGTTTCGAGAATGGATTGAACGAATGGATCGACGTTTATGGTTATCCCGCAGTCATAACTAAAAACCCTGTCCACTCAGGCATCTACGCGGCGCGTAAAAGCGTAGCAACAGTAGCAACCCAGGATTATTGGAGTGAGCTCAGGCAAGAAATAAAATGCACCGCGGGCAAAAAGGTAGTTGCTTCTGTTTTCGCCAAAACAATCATGAATGTCCAGGCCAAAGCAAAAGCAGGCCTGCAAATTTCCCTGCTGAACGCTTCCAATAAGGTCCTCAAAAGCTATTCTATCGTAATTGGAGGAAAAACCGATTGGAAGAAACTGGCGCTCTCGGTCTCAAAAACGCCTACGGGCACTGCGAAAGTCTTGTTTAGCGTATTTTTGTATGCTCCGCGCGGCGATGAGATCTCTGTGGAGGGAAAAGGGTATTTTGACGATACGCGGTTAGCGATAACGACCCCGGCAACCGCAAGCAGCCCTGAAGCAGCTAACGCTACTATAGACGATAAAGCGGCAGTTGTAGGAGACACTATGATGCCCGACAATCTTATCGCTGACAACAGCGCGTTTGCTGTAATAAGCGACTAATTAAGCAAAGAAGCGGGGTTCCTTTTTGATAAAAGAACCCCGCTTCTTTCTTTTTAAATAACACGCTACTTTCTAAAAAACAAAAATACCAATATTGCCGCAATGACCGCTCCCAGGGCAAAATAAACCCAGGAGAAGGAATTCACCGGCCTATAGCGCGGATTCCTTCTTGAGTTCCAACCTGAAAATGAAACTTTTTTATTTTCAATCGTTACATCACAAGCATCAACGCTCTCTTGAGGGCTATCGCTCCAACAGGTAAATTGCACCCCTTTTTCCGTTATACAAGAATCCCGGGACCCTACCACTAAACCGCGATTTGCCCGTTCCAGAAGCCCTGATATCAAAGCATCGGATATTTCTACCGCCCTTTCTGAAAAACCTGATTTTATAAAAAAAGAACGAAGCATATAGCTTAAGAATTTACGCGGGAGCCCATCACTGCGCGTGCACATATATACGTGTTTTTCTTCACGGCAAGCAAACAATATACTGCTTCCAAAAGAAGCGCAATAACCGGCATAACGGCTGATATCGTTTTTAAAGAGTTCAAGGTCAATAGAAACAATTTGCGGTAAGCTCGGGACTTCTTTAACATCGAACCAATCCAATTCATATTGAGAAATATCTTTAAAAGCCAATAATCCTTTCTTAGGAAAAACACAAATACCCTCTTTAGCGCCGATAAATTCGAGCTCAGGCACTTTAAGATTCTTGATCACCTGGGAGGCTTGCGGGTTTATAACTGAGCCAAACCCAACTAAAACGATCTTCTCCGCTTCTATGGAATCTTGTAACAAAAGAAAAGCCTCTGAGAAAGAGAGGGGACTAAAATACAACTGCCACCATTGATTTTTTTTAACAGCTTTAAACCAGAATATGTCTTTACCTAACACAAGCAGCTCCTTTCTTTCTCTATATATGTTTCCATATAACTTACTTATCCTTACTTATCATTACTTATAATTAATTATCTTATAATAATATTATATAATATTACTTAAATAATATAATTATTATTTACACTTACTTAAGCTGGGTTATTACTATTATTACCGTCGCTGATAAAAGCTATTCTCAATGAGTTACCTTGCCTCAGAAACATGAGCATCAACATCATGCCAATTACGCCCTTGTTTTAATTTACTTAATCTTACTTATATTTACTTATATATAATTATATTTACTCAATTAATATATTACAATCTCAGTATAATGAGACCGAGTTAATCAAGTTTTGATGAATAAGCCGACACCCTTACAACACACTAAAAACGAGAGATCTTCGGTTAAGCAGGATATCGGTAATTTTAGTCAACTATGGCCTGTTTATATTATATTCTTACTTACCCCGATCAACAAGCACTTTTGCTTGCGGCAATACAGTCTGAAAACAAAAAAACCTGCCTTTTCAAAGCAGGTCATCCTACACAAAAGTTTAAGTAAGGGGTGGCGTATCGCCTAAGGTTCTTGCCCATATCCGTCTGCCACCCCTTTATCTGGGTAACTTTCGACCCCGAAATTGATTGAGACGGATGCGAGATGGGATTCTCAAGAACAATATTAGTATAGCATATTAATCGAAACCCTGCCACCCTGAGGGCGATTATTTCCCCGTCGATAAAACAAAAAAAGACTATTTTTATATAATAATTATACCCTCTTCCCCGGGCCGGTTTAGAGATACAAAAAAAGCCGGCTATTCAACTTATAATAGCCGGCTTTCACCTATCAACCCCTTCATCATTATTTCGGGATCATCTCAAAATCTACCTGCTTTGTTTGTCCCGGACTTACATCAACCCATTTTTCATTATAATTATACTTGCTTCTGCTAGCTACAAAGGTATGCGCACCATAGGTATAGACCCCGTAACACACAGCCTGATTTACGTAAAGGCTTTGTTTATACCTGCCTAAAGAGTCCGTCACCGGAGTACCCCCGGGCAAGTCGCCGGGGGCGCTTATCCTTACCTTTGCATACGCTATAGGATTCCCGGTATTAGCATTAATGACAGTACCTTGAATATTTCCTGCCTGCTTATCACGCATCAAAGCAATATTAAGGGCATATTTCTTTTGCTTCGCTAATGTCATTTTGTATTGTTTAACCAAATATTTCACTTCATGGCCATAACCGGGAGACTTGATCGTAACAACCTTCGGGACGCTTCCCACACGCACCAAAAACTTATAACTTCCATCCGAATCGGTAAAAACACCTTGCGTCCCAGTAATACCCGGAACTGTTACCATAACATCGCCATCAGACAAAGGAAGGCCTGTCTCCATATCCGTAATATTGCCTTCAAGCAACGCGTAATCCGGACGTTTGCTCATTTTCACGTTTATTTTATACGATGCGCTATTGACCGGGGGAGCACCCAAGAATTCTTTACTGCCATTACCAGACTTAAAAGGTATTGTATTTGTTTTGTAAGCGGTAACATAAAACCCGATCTCTACAATGTTGGGGAACCTCACAGAAGCCTGATAATTACCCTGGGCATTAGTATAGACTTTCTTCGCAGGCCAGGGAAAATCAGGGATTCCCGTTAAACCCGCAACCCTGATGGCCACCTCTGCTCCTGCAACAGGGGTCACACCGTTTGCTTCTGTAACCTTACCAGACACGGTAGCAACACCTGCTTCTGCGCAAACACAGCACAAAAGGCTCAATACCATGCTTACGACGACTGCAAAAAACACACCTTTCCGACTCATCTCTGTCTCCTTTCCATAAATAAAAAAAGGGCCGACCTCACCTCTCGAAGATCTGACCCTTTTAATTGTTTTACTCTTATATAATGACTATACCATATCAGAGGATCAATTTCAAGGCGGGGATGGTCATTTTTGCAAACGGTTTCAAAAAAAAAGCCCACCGCATATCGCGATGGGCTTCTTTTTATATTAAGACTTAGTCGCCGTAAACCACGGTTGTATATTCGCCGTAAATACCTAAGATATTCTTTGTTTCATAATCAACATATTTGATCTTACTGATCTTTCCGTTCTCCATAGCGGCTTTAATACTGGCATCGCCGGTAGCAACAAGCCCTAATATTGAAGTGGCTTTTGCCATACCTACTTTACTCCCTGACCCTGCGTCTCCAGCGGCTACCGGGGACTTGATCTCGGTATAAAAAGCTCCGTACGGATACGGTGTCGCGCAACCGGATAAAAGAACCCCAGCCGCAAAGATTATAACCAACAATCCCACTGCTTTCTTCATACTTGCCTCCTTTTTCTACGCTTCCCTTTCTTATATTTCAACTCTACTATTATACCTCTTCAGGAGCAAAGCGCAAAGTCTTTTCTAAATCATCCCTTATTGATTCTCGATCGAAAGCAGGTTCAACGTTTCCCCTGTTTTCTGAACAGTCACGCTCACCTGAAGCTTACTGTCCTCCTTTTTCAGGAATTCTTCGATCTTGGCGTTACTGGCAGCATCGAATTTCATAAGCTTGCCATCGGTATAGAGCTCGTAACCGCTGGCAACGCAAGCCAATGCGCACTCCTTTGTATGCGTAGCCACAAAGCCGGCCAAATCGCCCTTATGAGCGTCGGCACACATCGTATCGATAATATCTCCCTTAAGAACGATAGCTTCGCTTGAAGATTGAGCAAACGCGAAAGTAGTTAAGAGGCAAAACAAAGTTACTAACAAAAAATTCTTTTTCATATCTCTCACCTCCCTTCTTAAAATAACCTTTTCTGTACAGCATTATTTGATTATTTTACCTCTCCCAATATACTTGTCAACACTAATCCACAGGGGCATTATTAGCGAATACTCGCTGGAAAATAAAAGAACCGCTACAGAATTAACCATAGCGGTTCTTTTAAACTCTACCCTATCTTACTTTCGTATCATCTCAAAATCCACCCGCACAACATCACCGGTTCTTGCGCTCACGCGCTTAACTTGACGGTAATAGGGGCTTAACGCGTCAAAATCAGTATGTGCCCCGGTAGTAACGATAGACCCTCCCGTAATATACGCGGGGATGCTATACCTACCCAAGGAATCTGTAACACAATATGTTAGAGCTGCAGTAGTCCCTATATCGCTGCGCCTGACTAACGCATAGGGGATGGGTTTTCCCGTATTCGCGTCTATTACGGTCCCACGTATATACCCTGTATTTTTCACGCGCTGGAGAGCAAAATCATAGGTATAAACCTTCCCCTTAGTAACACTGGTTTTTATCTCCTTATCGTTATAGTCTACCTGGCTTCTGGCTAAAGCAAGTAAAGTGACATTACCGGTAGAAGATGAACCCAAGTCAATACAAGCTTTGTAATGGCCATCTGAATGCAGCGGTATATACTGCCCGCTCCCCGGAGCCATGATATAGAGTGTCCCAAGATTTACCGCAACGCCTGTTTCTTGATCACTAACATCGCCCTGGACAACAACACATTTATTACACGCGGTGAGCCTGACATCTACCCGGTAAGAAGCGTTATTCACGGGCGGTTTACCATAAAACCTTAATTCCGCCCTACCTTTCTTAAAAGGTACCGAATTAGCTATTATTACCTCTGCCTCAAAGGCAATCTGCACAATATTCGGGAACAAAATGTTGGCTTGATAATTTCCTTTCGTGTCGGTTTTAACGATCTTTGTTTTCCAGGGAAAATCGACATTACAACTCGCCGAATCAATTTCCACACCCTTAACCCTTATCATTACCTGGGCCCCGGCTACCGGAGTAGTTCCGTTACTTTCAGTGACTTTTCCCCGCACCGTGGCGGTCCCTGCCTCAGCCAAACCGATTATCAAGAAAAAAAGTATCGCACCTACGCACAACGAGAGCAAAATATACTTTTTTACCATAAACCCCTCCCCTTTTTAAAGGTTATTGTTACTCCCCCTGCTTGTTTAGTTTTATTCTTTCCCACAAAATTAAAAATCTTACTTCCCTGTTCTTGTGGCAAGAACATCCAGGAAAGTAAGACCCGTTTTAATTAACTTCCTCCCCAATCTATGTTAAGAGCCTAACATATAAAAAGAATAAATTCAATGGCTGGAGGGAATATTTTGAAAGCGGTTTCTGAATGTAAACAAAAATGCCCCTCGTGGGATTGCGAGCAAGGCAGTGATAGCGGGTGACGAGGCGCGATTTGAGCAGGACGTAAAGGCGACGAGCGGGCCCCGTTAGAAAACTACGTTTTCTAACGGGACGGGCATGGTGTCCGAGCGCAAAGCGCGAGGACGAGCGAGGAAGCCGATGCGAGTGAGCTTTTCCACGCCGGGGAAAAGCGAACGTTCCTGCGAAAACGCGCCTCGGCAGGACCCGCGAAATAACTTATGCGAGCAATCCCACAGGAGCATTTTAAAGTATTGTCTCAGTAAATAAAAAATCCCAAGCCATCTCTGAGCTTGGGATCTGGGGGAAAAAACACACCTTACTTCTTTAATTATCTTGAGATCTTAAAAGCGGGTTTTGAAAACATAGACAAAACTATTCTTGCTGAATTCGGGCTTGCCTTTAAGCTTAAACACCTTAACGCTGCATTTCTCTTTGACCCAATCCTCAACTTCTTTAGCTTTATAATACGGCGACCAAATATCGATCCCGAATACCTTAGCCCACTCCTGGCGCAGCATCTTTTCTTCGCTTACCTTTGGCGTATTATAAAACGAGCAAAAGGCCTGACGGCCGGAGGCGATAGTATCGCTTCGCCCTTGCTCCAGGTATTCCCTCGGCAGCAATTGAAATTGCGGCCATTGCACAGGCTTATCCATAAGGTTATCTAAGTTGTAAAATAACTGCTTCAGGATCTTTTCTTCAGGCACCATGACAGTTTTTTTCAATACTATGATCTTCTCAAGGGCTACGGCATTATCTTTCGATAAGAAACCATACGGGATCTTAGGAGCAACCAGGGCATCCTGGGCAGCAAGAGGCACAGTTAGATACCCGATCAGACATATTAAAACTGCTATTCTCACCATCAGATGCATCTGGCCCCCCTCAAAACAAAAAAACCTATTCTCGAAAAGAATAGGTTTGCAAAATGCGGTGCTTGCTTCGGTAACCCAGCTGCCTTACTTAAAGGTCAAGTGAAGGCCTGTGGCTTTGCGTCCTACCCTTTCGGGAAGTTTGCCATTATCGTTCTAATTTATGTCACAACTTCTTAGTTTCTAAACAGTTTACTTCTAATTAAAATATAGCACACAATCGAACATATTACCATAGTATCTGAAATGCCCTGTCAGATTTCTCGCACGGCTACAAATATGAATGCCGCTGCTAGATTTTTCGCTCAAAGTCGATTTTACCCTACAACAATCTTAACAATAAGAGGGGGCACGGCAAAGGTCTCTCGTATTTTTGCGCCTGCGGAACTCGCAGTATTTGCTCTGGCAAATACTGCTCAAACAACCTCGGCGTCCCCGTGTTGTCGCTATCGCTCCACGGGGATACCAAAAATACTCGAGCTGCTTTGCCTAAAATCTCCATTCGCTCAAAATCTACCAGCGGCATTCTTTCAAACATGCTCTCATTAACAAAAAATCCCAAGCCCTTAAAGGAATTGGGATATTTGTTTTAGAACCTGATTATTTATATATGGTTTTATACAACGTCTAGGAATTTATGCCGCTGCTTGGATTGCGAGCTAGTGAGCGATAGCGTGTGACGAGGCGCGATTTGAGCAGGACGTAAAGGCGACGAGCGGGCATGGGGTCCGAGCGCAAAGCGCGAGGACGAGCGAGGAAGCCGATGCGAGTGAGCTTTTCCACGCCGGGGAAAAGCGAACGTTCCTGCGAAAACGCGCCTCGGCAGGACCCGCGAAATAACTTATGCGAGCAATCCAACAGGAGCATTATTAAGTACACTCTCTTAAAACAAAATATCACACGCCATCAACCGAGCTTGGGATACAAATATACAAAAACGTCCCCTATTATTATTTCCAAAGGATTTTGAGGGGATTTCGCACCGGTATCCTTCTATAAAGGTATTTCGGGTACCCGACCATCATGGCCGCGCCGGCTAAAGCTCTTGAGGAAAGCCCGACGGACTTTCTTACCTCTTCGGACATCGAAAGCGCCATTGCGACATATCCTGCCCAGCATGCGCCAAGCCCGAGACCAAATGCCGCAAGTTCCAGATATTCTCCCGCTATCGTACATGACTGAGGGACCAGCGGGTCATCTTTAAGCCCGTAAGCGACGACAACGCAGGGCGCGTCCCTGCAGATCATATCATTGCCTTTCTTCCAAGATTGGACCAAACGTTCAAAACGTAGAGACTGGGCTAAAGGAGAGTTGTTCTCTAAAAGCCCCTCCATCCAACCGGATACCGCTGCGACGAGTTCGCGCACTCTATCATGCCCCATGACTACCAGCCAACTGACCGGCTGACGATTGATCCCTGAAGGAGCGTATCGGGCGATATCAAGGAGCTTCTCAACCAATTCTTTCTTAACAGGTTCAGGCTTGTACACGCGGATCGAGCGCCTGCCTTTTAAGAAGAACTCGACCTGCCGCGCGTTCGGTAATTTCTCCGGGTCAAGCGGCATTGAATTATCAGGACTCATCGTTGACAACGTGATGGCGCCATGGGGGCAGGCCGAGAAACAATGGCCGCAATTGATACAAATATCTCCACCGCCAGGCACGAATTCCGGCACACTATCTTTCTCGTTCATCTGTATGAGTTTAATGGGACAAACTTCCACGCATACCCCGTCTTTATTGCATTTCTTTTTGTCAACCTTGAAAGTGATCATAATCTCCCCTACACATATGCTTCAATAGAATAACGGAAGCGTTCTCTCTTTTTCATTTACCCGGAACACGCCCCGCGTTTTTCTCAACTATTTCAGCGGCGCGGCTCAATTCTTCTAAGATCTCCAGACATTCCTGCTTACTGTATACTCCTATATTATTCCATAACCAATCGCCTTTCTTTAAAAAACTTATTGCGCGATTATAATAAACCTTATTGCCCATTAAGAAGGTATTCTGCGTGGGCCTTGGGTACGACAGAACAAAGAGTTTTTCTTTTGGAACAGGACAGCGTAATTCAACACAAGGATTACTACTGTTATTATCATTATCCCCCGTAGAATAAGATACCATTATTTTTCTTCCCTTAAAAAAACCGGTGAGGGATTTCGCAAGGAATGTATCATTACGAGATGCTCCTTCCAAGACTTCAGAAAAAGCTTCAATTGACATATTAGCTCTTTCATACAATTTCTTATAACATTGAGCGACGAATAAGACAACAATAACGATCACAAACAGGTAAAAAGCGGATACTGGGCACATAGATCAATACTCCTTTTTGCTAACTACTAATTATACCTCCCTATAAAAGAAAGCCCAAGCGTTTTTAAGGCTTGGGATTGCAAAAATAGAAACGTCCCCTATCCCCAGAAACGTCACCTATCCCCAGTCACCAGCATCACAATTAAGCTTAGGAAATTGAATACTATCGGAAGCTTTCTCGCTCAAGACATGTTTTCATGGGAACGGGTCCTGTCTTGGACTGTTTCTCTCGGGGACGCTTGTTTTGCCCCAGCGTGGCAAAACTGCGCTCACCTGCGGCCCTCGCTCTCGCCGAGTTCCTGTTTCGAGGGCAAACCGTGCCCGCTCGGGTCCTCGGATGCCCCGTTCGAAATCAGTCCAAGCCACCCGTTCAATGAAACTATACTGACCCCTATTAACAAAAAATCCCAAGCCTTGACTTCAGCTTGGGATTTTAATATACAGAAACGTCCCCTATTACTAAGTTAACGAAAACACAATGTGTCCCAAAGATACTAAGCTGACTTTCCTAAAGAAATTGGGATACCATGATGAATATTTATCAAAAGAGATTTAAACTCTTTCCAACCTATAGGTCTTACAGAAAATGATTGAGGTACCAATAAGAAATTAAGGGCGACTTTATCAAGTTTGAAACTTTGAGCAAAACGATTTATTATCTCTTTAGCTAAAATAAATGCTTCATCTTTATTTCTCTTATAAACCGCATTATATTTAGCTATATCTTGAGCATAGTTAGTTTTAAACGAATTAATCAAAGCTAACCAATCAGAGATTATTTCTTTAGACTCCTCTTCGACTGAAACTAGATAATCAACTTTTAAGCGAAATGGCGTACCAATTATATTTCTATAAACAACATTGCATCTTAAGACCAAATCTAAAGCCGTTCTTGCGGGGCAGCCATCTACCATCCCCTTATTAAGTGCATTTATGGCTTCAAACAATTCATCACGTATTGTATCTTCATCAGAAATTTCTTTACCAACTTCTAGCACACATAATCTTTGAGCCATAAAACTTCTTTTGCCTATTTTTATTTCATTGCCTCTAAATTCATAAAAAGCATCTATACTCACCGCAACACCATTTCCGATGTTTTTCATGATACTTTTGAATAGGAAGTCTAGTACAATACACATTTCTCCAGTACTAATATCAATTTTTAACTCTGGCTTACATACCTCTCCTTCTTTAATATCAATATAAGGTAATGGCTGTATCTGTAACTGTGTCTGCCTTTGTAATTCAAATATTTGCTTATTAGTATATATAACATAAAAAGAAGTAAGCAAAAGAAGTCCAACAGTAGAAAAACCAGACAAGTAATTTGCTAAATCTCTCGTATTCTGATTGGGAAACAAATAAAATGCGATTACTAGAAAAGCAATTATCAAAATAATCACAGAAGGGAGAAAAACCTCTATACCTATCTTAATCGGCTTCCATAAAACATCTTTCAAATCTTTAATAAATTTGTTTATTAATTGCATATAACAAGCTCCTTTAAATTCCATATTCACACCTTTATTTTAACTCTCCTAATATGCTTGTCAACCCAGAAAAGAGATATTAATCAATTACAAGTTCTCGTGAACGGGTGACTTGGCTGTTCCCGAGCAGGGCATAAAGGCAAGGAGCGGGCACGGATGCCCCTCGTTAAACGATGTCGGGCAGAGCGACGCAGCCGACCTGAGCGAAGTTTTGCCTCGCAGGGGCAAAACGAGCGTCCCTGCGAGGGAATCAGCCAAGGCAGGACCCGTTCCCTAACAAACATACCTTTAGCGAAAAATCTGCCGGCGGCATTCTTTCAAGTATTCTCTCTATAAAACAAAGAACCCAAGCCGTCTTTGAGCTTGGGTTCTTGACATATAGAAAAATCATGAATTAATCCATAACGATCTTTTCAGTCTAAGAGAACGGCAGGCTATAATTATATGCCTTTACATCTGTATTCATTTATTACGCTGCATAGATTATTAAAACGCCGAAAACAATGACAAATAAACTAAGCAGCCGTAAGAAAGACTCCGGCTTCTTATCCCACCAATCAAGGATAGCCTTAATTTTCTTGATCCCCACAATAAAGATGAGCAATCCGCCAGCAAGCGCCAAAACTCCCAACCCGGATAAGAGTTGCGGAGCCCGCGCGGCAGGAGCGTAATATAAAAAGATGATCCCCAACATAAGCCGCACTAACCCTCCGATATACATATGCTTGCCCTGACGCCAAAAGCCCATCATCTTTCTGGCAATTTTAGGGTTCAAAAGAATCATAGTCCCCATAAACGTTATAAGGATCCCTATACTTTTCACGAATATCATCATTTTGCCCTCCCAAGTTTATTGTACCTCCGCCAATATGCTTGTCAACCCTAAAATGCCCCGTTGATATATAATCTACTGCAAGTTTCCGTGAACGGGTGACTTGGCTGTTCCCGAGCAGGGCATAAAGGCAAGGAGCGGGCACGGATGCCCCTCGTTAAACGATGTCGGGCAGAGCGACGCAGCCGACCTGAGCGAAGTTTTGCCTCGCAGGGG
>Ga0265297_10004523_pt1 | contig 22585 bp, 20 predicted proteins | sample Munlanlwell13791_FD_192502 | JGI IMG/M metagenome (GOLD analysis project Ga0265297, IMG submission 192502) | Leachate microbial communities from a municipal landfill in Southern Ontario, Canada - Leachate well 137-91 | ecosystem: Engineered > Solid waste > Landfill > Unclassified | place... | reverse complement strand
CCTTCTCAAAAAGAGGGAAAAGACACTCAAGCAGCCGTTATGACAACTCCAGCAGTTCAACAAGAAGACAATACCTCTTTCACCTTACAAAAATATGCCGATAAATGGAAAGTGTATCATGAGAGTAAAGCTAAGCTGAATGAAGGGAAGCCTAAAGAAGCTTCAAATGTAGAGAAACTGGAAAGTATGCCGGCGATAGGAAAGTAACGTTTCGTAACGTTACTCTCTATTCTCCCAAACAAATACCGTCTTGCCGTCTTCATTTTTCTCCACAGCAGGCATTGCCATAATACTATAACCCGCATCAACGTAATGAACTTCACCGCTTACACCGCTTGATAGATCGCTAAGCAAGTACATTGCCGAGTTTCCAACCTCTTCGATCGTAACGTTTTTACGCAATGGAGCATTGGATTCGTTCCAGTTGAGGATTTGTTTGAAATCGCCGATACCGCTTGCGGCAAGGGTTTTGATAGGACCTGCACTGATGGCATTGACGCGTTGACCTTTCGTCGCACCCAACTCAACTGCCATATAGCGAACACTGGATTCGAGTGCTGCTTTTGCAACTCCCATGACGTTGTAATTCGGAATGTATTTGGGTCCACCGAGATAGCTTAAAGTGATAATCGATGCTTTTGGAGCCAAAACGCTCTCAAGACGATTGGTTAAATCAATGAATGAGTAAACTGAAATGTCCATTGCGATTTGAAACGCCGATTTTGTGGTTTTCATAAACCCTTCAGTCAACGCTTCTTTGGGAGCAAATGCAACCGAGTGAACCAAAAAATCGATTTGACCAAAATCTGCGGCAACCAAAGCGGCAATTGCATCCATATCATTCTCGTCTGAAACATCGAGTTTATAAACAGGAGAGTCATTAAAGCTCTGCGCAATCGGCTCTACACGCTTTTTTAGTGCATCGTTGAGATAGGTAAACGCCATTTGCGCACCTTGTGCATGCAATGCTTGAGCGATACCGTACGCGATTGATTTGTCGTTGGCCAATCCAACGATTAGACCTTTTTTACCTTGCATTATCATTGTTTGTTTTCCTTTTAAAGTATTGTCATTCCCGCGAAGGCGGGAATCTAGCTGGATCCCCGCCTTCGCGGGGATGACGGATGGAGTTATTTTGCTAACTCTGCCGCTTGTGCGATCATTTCACAAAAATCATGAGCGCTTAGAGATGCTGAACCCACTAAAACACCGTCAACATTGCTCAGCGCCATAATTTCACCTGCATTATCTACCTTGACACTTCCACCATAAAGCAATGGAGCTGCTGTTTTTAGACGTAAAGCAGCATGCACGGCTTCAATTTGTCCATTCGTAGGTGTTAGTCCCGTTCCAATAGCCCATACCGGCTCATACGCCAAAATAAGATCAGGATAGTTTAGATCAATCCCTACACATTGCGCATCGATGTAGCTCATCAATGCCTCATTCCCTTTCTCTCGAATAGCAAGCGGTTCACCGACACAATAAACAATCGCAAATCCTTGTTCAGCAAAAAAACGAAATTTTGCCGCAATTTGTTCTGACGTTTCACCCAAAATATGACGACGTTCGCTGTGACCAATCAGAATCGTTTTGATATCAAACTCTTCGAGTTGCTCAAGAGCTATTTCACCTGTAAATGCTCCATTTTGTACTGGATAGGCATTTTGCACCCCAATCAAAACATTTCGAGGGGTATGTTCCAAGGCAGTAAAAGGGGGGAAAACGATAACCGTATCCTCAATCTCGTTAGCAGAAACAAACGATTCAACAACTGCCATATACGCTCTCGTTTCTTGGCGAGTTTTGTTGGCTTTAAAATTGGCACAAAGTATCATGACCGTTTCCTTTTATTTCATCAAAGGTTTCACACCCGGAAGCACTTTACCTTCTAATAATTCGAGTGATGCTCCGCCGCCGGTTGAAATAAAGCTCATAGCATCATCCATACCGATCCGTTGTACCAAATCAGCAGTATCGCCGCCGCCGACAACCGTGGTTGCATCCAATTCTGCTACAATATGAGCAATTTTGTTCGAACCTTTGGCAAATTTTTCCATCTCAAAAACACCCATCGGTCCATTCCAAAGAACCGTTTTAACATCTTCAAGAACTTCACGATAAAGCTCAACACTTGCCGTTCCAATGTCCAATCCCATCCAACCTGATGGAATTTCCTGAGAACTCACCATTCGTGTATGGGAATCAGCGCTAAATTTTTCAGCCGCTACAACGTCAACGGGGAGATAAAACTTCACCCCCAAACGTTTTGCCTCTACTATAATTTTTCCCGCTTCCTCAATCAAATCATCTTCGACCAACGAATTCCCCACATCATATCCCAGTGCTTTTAAAAAGGTAAACGCCATACCGCCACCGATGAGAACTTTGTCAACACGGGGTAAAAGGTTGACCAGCGCTTCGAGTTTTCCTGAAACTTTACTTCCCCCCACGATAGCCGCAAAAGGACGCACGGGACGTTCAAGAAGGGTATCAAAAAACTCTATTTCTTTGAGAAGCAAAAATCCTGCCGCTTTATGTTCACGGTCAAAATGTTCTGTAATCCCCGCTACCGATGCGTGAGCACGGTGACTCACTCCAAATGCATCGTTGATATACACATCAGCAAAGGACGCCAATACGGCACTAAACTCAGGGTCATTTTTAGTCTCGCCTGCTTCAAAACGGAGATTTTCAAGCAATAATATTTCACCCTGCTTCAATCCATTTGCAAGCGTTTTTGCACTCTCGCCCACGACATCCGAAGCAAATTGGATCTCCATCTTCAACAACTGGTGCAAGCGTCGAGATACAGGAGAGAGAGAATCTTCTGCACTAAATATACCTGCCTTTGGACGACCAAAGTGGGATGCCAGAATAATGGCACACTCTTGATCAAGACAATATTTGATAGTTGAAAGGGCTGAGCGGATACGACGATCATCCGTAATATTTCCAAATTCATCCGTTGGGACATTAAAATCGCATCGAATGAATACTTTTTTTTGAAATAATTCACACTCTTTAACGCTTAGCAGTTTCATTTTTCTCCTTTGGTATGTGTAATATAATGTGCCATTTCAATAAGGCGATTCGAATAACCCCATTCATTGTCGTACCATGCCATAATCTTGACTAAATCTCCATCAATTACTTGAATCAAATCATTCGCTATTGTAGCACTATAACATGAACCAACAAAATCTTGCGATACGCGGTAACGCTCATCGACCTCTAGAATCCCAAGAAGTCGCCCCTGTGCATAGGATTTAAAAAGAGTACTGATCTCCTCTTTGGTCGTTTTTCGCGAGACCAGAACGTTCAAATCAACCATTGAAACATCCGGTGTCGGCACACGAACACTTTGACCGTGCAGTTTGCCTTCCAAATTCGGGAGAACCAAACTGATTGCTTTGGCTGCACCGGTCGTTGTAGGAACCATATTCACCCCGGCTGCACGAGAACGACGCTTATCCTGAGCATGGGCACTATCAATAATCGCTTGCCCATTGGTATACGCATGAATCGTTGTCATAAGCCCTTTTTCAATCCCCAGCTCTTCATCCAAAATTCGTGCAATCGGACCCAAACAGTTCGTTGTGCACGATGCGTTGGAAATGATATCCTCACCCTTATATAAATGCTCATTGACACCCAACACAAATGTCGGTATTTTTGCATCTTGGGTCGGGGCAGAGAGGATCACTTTTTTGACCCCTTTGCGCAGATGATGACGCGTTGTTTCGCCTGTCAAAAACAGTCCGCTGCACTCGAATACTACATCCGCGCCGCATGCTCCAAAATCAAGATTTTCAGGATCTTTTTCGCAGAATATTTTAACCCTGTCCGACCCAATTTTGAGATGATTTATATCCATCACGGATACCGTGTCAAACTGACCATGAACGGAATCGTTTTGCAAAAGATAACACATCATCTCTATGGATGCCATATCATTAATCGCAACCAATTCTACATCATCACGTCCGGCAATAAGGCGACTAACACAGCGTCCTATTCGACCAAATCCATTGATAGCGATTTTTAACGCCATAAAACTATTTCCCTTGTGACCATAATAAGGGGATTTTACCAAAAATCGGTTATAATTTCGTTTAAAAGAAGTTGACCATGAACATCGCTCTTTATGGTGGCAGTTTTGACCCTCCTCATATTGGGCATGTGCGTGTAGCACTTAAAGCACTTGAAGTACTGGAAATTGATAAGCTTATTATCGTTCCGGCATTTAGAAATCCTTTTAAGCCCTCTGCGAGTGTCAATGGCACTCAACGGCTGCAATGGCTAAAACAGATATTTCAAGAGTATCCAAAAATTGAGATAAGCTCATTCGAGATTGACCAAAACAAAAGTGTCTACACGATTGAAACTGTACGTCATTACGCTAAAACATGTGACAAGCTCTATCTGATCATCGGAGCCGATAATTTAGCCTCACTTCATCAGTGGCACGATATTGACACACTGCGCACGATGGTAACGTTTGTCATTGCAACACGAGACGGAATACCTATTCCCAATGAAATGATCACTCTTCGCGTCAACGAGAGTGTGAACTCAACTAATTTTCGGTCATCTTTTGGCTCTCTTGGGCTGGATGAAAAAATCGAAAATGATATTACACCATACTATAAGGAACATTATGAACCCACGAATTGAAAAAATCAGCTCCATTCTCGACATGAACAAAGCAGAAAACATCGAAGTATTTGAACTCATCGGTAGTGATTATTTCGCTGACTACGTAGTTCTCGCTTCATCACTTGGAGAGCGTCACACACTGGCACTTTTGGACCACTTAAAAAAAGGGCTTAAACCTGAAGAACAATTTTTGTACGTCGATGAAAGCGGCGATTGGGTCGCTATTGATTTGGGTGATATTCTTATCCATATTCTTACACCGCAATACCGTCTCAAATACGACTTGGAAAGCTTCCTAAAAGATGTTGCCGCACGAAAGAATAAAGCTTAAAGAACCTTTTAAATAGCCTTTAAGTTTTACTGGCTATAATTTCGTTCTCTTTAATGTGCGTCCGTAGCTCAGCTGGATAGAGCACCGGTTTGCGGTACCGGCGGTCAGGGATTCGAATTCCTTCGGGCGCACCATTTAGTAACTCCCACCACAACGAACTTTCCTCAACAAAAATCAAACACTAAAATCACTTAAGAATTCACTAGATACCGACTTTACTACCGACTTCTAATAATATTCTTCCCCCAATTCAAGCGCCCATTCAACCCTCAAGTGCAACACACGGTTATGCTGCAGAAAAAGACTTCATAATTGTATCAAAGAATAATTCTTTTTATTTATTTTTATTTTGGAACGTTTTTGAAACTCTGAAAAGATAAGCTTCCGCATTCGCTTTGAGATATTTTTGTGATTTCTCTGAGCATAACATAAATACAAGGGATATTCAGCATATGAAAGTAACATGGAAGATTACGCTTCTCGCTTTGGCAGTCGCTATCGCTATCACAGGATGTAAGGTCGAAGATGTAGCAAAGATTTTTGTACAAACACCGGCGGATTACGCGACGCGCTCAAACGAGGATTACAGCCTCAACACCTACGGTCTGGTCACCGCTGAAAATGCGGCTAAACTCATTACCGATTGGAAAACCAACAAACCTGCCGGCAAACGGAATCTTTACATTATGCAGTTTGGTAATATCTACGGATTTGCTGCGCGTGAAGGGTACATTAAAAGCGATCCTGCTGCCGGCGTATACGTTTTTGACCGTACCGCAGGGTGTACCGACGATGGCGATTACCGTTTCGACGGTGTGACCGCTATGCCAAAACCGGTATTTACAATCAAGGAGATGGATGATGCATTCGCCTATTACGGAATCGATCCGGATCAGGACGTCATCATGCTGGCACTTGGGTCTCCTGTTACCACTCTTAGCGGCAGTGCTGTTAGCGAATCGGGCATGGGCGAGTTCATGGCCGGTGTCGCACGTATGTGGTATACCCTCACCTACTGGGGCTTCCCGCAAAAAAGCATTATGGTTCTAAACGGTCAGGCGTCTTATGTTCTTGATCCGGCTTACAATCAAAAAATTGCGGACATGAATATCACCCGCAGCCAGATTTTTACAGCGCTTCAATCGACTCCTCCAACCAATCCGGTCTGGAAATCGATCAGTACGGTCAAAGTGGACGGTACCATTTTGCAAGCTACTATGAAAGACATGATGAACGTCGTCACGTTAAACAGCACCTCTGATCTGATTTTGGATGCCCGTTCAACAGCAGAATACAACGGTACGGCCAAAAAATCCAAGACCGAATACAGTGTGTGCGGTCCGGATCACAATGAGACCTGTTTTGCAGCATTCGAAGGGCATATAAAAGGGGCTCAAAATATCCTCTATACAAACGTTTTGATCACGGATGACAATACAACCGATATCAGCGGAGATGGAGTCATCAACTACAAAGACTCCTCCATGACGTTCAAACCACTTGCAACACTTGATGGTCTGTTCGCAGCCAAAGGGTACACCGCCGGTAAAAACGTCTATACCTACTGCCGCACCGGTACGAAAGCATCCCTGCTTAGCTTTACCTCTGCAGCGGTCCTGGGTTACAAAACACGTATGTATGACGGTAGCTGGATTCAGTGGGGTAAACTGGCCAACAAACCGGACACATACGGCATTACACTTGTACCGTTCGGAAACAAATGGCTCACCGATGTCTATTCCGAAGCCGTAAACTATAACGTTCAAAGCTATGTCAGTCCGCTCCGTCAGGCGCCGGATTTGAATCTCTCTGCCGATGATACGAATTTGATCATCTACACGGACAAATTGGCTAAATAACACTCTATACTTCTCCATTTTGGTCATCGCACTTTGTGCGGTGACCTCATCTTCCACGCATCCAATCTCTTTACTCAGATTAATTTTTAATCACACTTATCCATATTTAAGTTCAAATCAATCACATAAATGTGATAATACTGTGTTTTTACGCCATTTTGTGTCATCGGGCTAAAGCGTTCATCGGGAATCTTACCGTTCGACTATTTTGATTATGGATAATGCTTTGAAAAAAAAATTTTTGATAGTAGAAGATGAAAATCTCATTCCGATGGATGTTTCCAGTATCCTGTATGAAGAGGGATTTGAGGTTTGTGCTGTAACGGATAACGGACCGGCAGCAATCAATATCGTCCGTACTCATACTCCTGATCTGATTTTAATGGATATCTGTCTCAAAGGTCCTTACGATGGCCCGCAAACAGCCCGATATATCAAAACGTTCAGCGATATCCCGATCATTTTTCTCTCCGCCTTTTCAGATACAGCGACCATGCTAAACGCTATCGAAACCTCTCCTGAGGGATATCTTTTAAAGCCATTCAAACGTCAAGACCTCATCGCCTCCATTAAACTGACTCTGAACAAATCGACGATTCAATCCGCTCCAACCCCTCAACATGCCCCTATCGATTGTGGACACGGGTATCTGTTCGACCGATATAAACATAGCCTAGTCCGTCATGGCACTCCGGTCAAGCTTACCAAAAAAGAGATGCACCTGTTTGATACCCTCATTTCCAAAGAGGGAAAAGTAGTTAGTTTCTCGGATATCGAATATGCGCTGTGGCCGGATAAAACAATCAGCAGCATCTCTCGCAGAACGCTGATCCATCGGCTCCGTTCCAAACTGGAAGATCTTGATATCCGAACCATTGGAGGAATAGGCTGTATTTTAAATGCACCCACTCCAAAATCATTCTAATTTTAGACGTAATGCAAATCGATAAAACACCATCTGTGTATGTTGGAATGACCCCAAAAATATTATCTCAACTGATTGATTTTTAATACAAATTCCACTTCTGCTTTAGAGAGTCTGAGTTCTTTGGCGATCACATCTACCTCTAACCCTTGGTTATATCGACTGATTACCTTTTCATCATCCAAGCCGCTGATTGACGTAGGCAGTGATAGATTGCGAATTCGCTCTTCCAAATAACGCAAACGATTTTCGGTTTTTTCTTTGTATGCACCAAAAGCCCCTTCGATGTGTCCTAAGGACTCCATAATCGGTACGGATAACTCATTCATATCATGACCAAGCTGCTCCTGTGCTCTTTGGGAGTTCTCAGGAACTGAATCCTGGAGAGACGCTATAATCTCCATCTCTGTGGAGAGTCGTTTTTCTATTTTGTACATTTCACGATGCAACTCTTCGACCGCGTGTGCAATGGAGTGAAGACGACCGTTCGTTTCATTCTCTTTGGTCACCGAATAATATATAAGCCCAAGCACCAAGGCAGCTAGAGCAATCAGTACTAATTCGATCCCCAATGTCATTCAAACCCTTTTAAATGGCGAATCATACTGCGCTCACGTGCTGTCATATATACAGCCCATTCGTTGCTGTCTTTTAGGTGCATTCGGGTAATTTGTGCTAACGTTGGAGAAATGGCTTCAAAATAAAGCGGGGTCTCACGACGCGGAAGGACCGGTAATTCAACCCGTCCATAATAGTATTTTGAGGTCTCTAACAATGGTTCAGAGAACTCCAAATGCTCAAGCCCGATCTTCTCAATCATCCCCTTCATTCCAAGAGCAAGACGTTTAGGTGCATTACCCAAGATAAGATTCTCCAAACGATCCATTTTGCGATACAGTTCAACAATCAAATGCAACACAGCAGGGTCGCTTTCGCTGGTGTCCCCTTTTGTTTTTGCACTTCTTAACCATTGCCCTATTGCATCATCATCATGCTCACTGATACTGTTAAACTCTTTTTCAAACCCCTCCGGATCCACTTCGAGGAGATCAAAAGTTATCTCCAAAGAGGCGTCTACTACTCGTACATTATTCATTATATCCCCTTATCTAAAATTACACATCCAAAAAAGACAAATCCCAAATATCCATTCACCGTAAAAAAAGCCCGATCAATTGTTGTAAAATCCTTGCGGACCAAATAATGTTCATATCCTAACATAAGAATCGATAAAAGTACCCCCAATTGTGCAACTGCGCCTAAATTGGCTTCATGCACAAACAATCCCCAAAAGACAATGGTTAAAAAATGAAAAAACAGCGAAAGATTCAGTGTTACACGGCTCCCATAGCGAGAAGGAATCGAGTGAAGATTATTGGTAATATCAAATTCCATATCTTGCAATGAGTAAAGCAAGTCAAATCCTGCCACCCAAAACATCACCCCGATACTAAGGAAAATCGACCACAACGGGACAGATCCACTTACCGCAATCGCTCCCGCCATCGGTGCCAGACCCAAAGAAATACCCAATACAATATGCGCCATTGAGCTGAACCGTTTAAAGTAGGAGTAACTAAGCAAAACAATAAGAACAGGGACACTCACCGCAAACGCCAGATCATTGACCATATACGTAACACCGATAAATACCAGTGCGTTAACGAGGGTAAAAATAGCAATGGAGCTTCCATCAAGTCTCCCATCCACACTGGGACGATTGCTGGTACGAGGATTATGTACATCAAAAGCTCTGTCAACGTAACGATTAAATCCCATCGCCGTATTACGTGCACTGATAGCCGCCAGTACCCCTAAAATAAGCAGTTTGAATCCAAACCATCCATCCGCAGAAACGACCATCGCAATAAAAATAAAAGGGAGAGAAAAAACGGAGTGTTGAAACATCACCAGTTCATTAAAATCTCGTAAACGTTTGGCGATTCGCTGCACTCATATCCTTTTTTATATAAAGTACTTTATTTTATCGTAATTTCTCTTTTACACCCTCAAATTACATGATAAGATGAGCCTACTGCTGAAGTAAACCTAGTGTTAACGTAGACAATCGGGATTTTATTCCGATGGCGTTATAATTACAAAATGAAACAACTCGCACTCATCGGCTCCACTGCATCAGGAAAAAGTGCGCTTGCTTTGTCCCTTGCGCAAGAGCATAACGCTATTATTCTCTCCATCGACTCGTTAAGTATCTATAAAGAGATTGATATTGCTTCCGCTAAACCTTCTCATGATGAGCTTGCTAGCAGTGAACATTTTGGTATCAACTGCCTCTCTCCCCATGAAACAGCAACGGTTTTTACCTTTATTGACGAATACCATCGTGCGTATGAAGCTGCAATTTTGCAAGAAAAAAACCTCATCATTGTCGGGGGAAGCAGCTTTTATCTTAAAAGTATGATGGATGGATTGTCGTACGTCCCTGAAATTACCGATAAAAACAAATCCATTGCTGCTGAAATGTTGCATAATCTCGAGGATACGCATCGCTTTTTATCTAAAATTGATCCTGTCACTATGAGCAAAATTACCCCCAATGATTCCTACCGCATCGAAAAAATGCTCCATCTAACTCTTCAAACCTCAACACCACCCTCACAATGGTTTGAGGCACATCCGCCCAAACCCATTATCACCCATTGCCCTATTCTCAATATCACTATTGACCGTCCCCTTTTACGAGAACGCATAGCCTTACGGACACAAAAAATGGTGCAAGCAGGGTTGATTGATGAAGTGGCAGAACTCGAGCGGCTTTATGGAAGGGGTCCCAACAGCATGAAGGCAATCGGAATAATCGAAACCTTGGAATTTTTGGATGGAAAAATAGACAAACAAACACTTATCGAAGAGATTTCAATCCATACCGGACAGCTTGCCAAACGCCAGCAAACCTTTAACAGCAATCAGTTTGAATATCTTATCAATGGTTCGGTCGAAGAGTTGTCTGCACTAGCTACAGCAATCCTAACGCATCCTTAGCCAGTTTCCCCCATGCCGAATTCTTATCGGCTTTAATGCTCGCGTTAAATGCTGCTTTTGCCTCGCTGTTATTTCCCATTTTCATCGCCAATGAGCCGATAAGATACTGCTGGCGAGATCTTTTTTCACTGTTTAATTTAAGGGTATTTAAACCCTTGAGAATACTCAGTGCTTCTTTGTTTTTTTCCTGATTCATCAATACTTGTGCCAAAGTAAATTCGATAAACGGCGATTGCGTTGTGGTTGATGTTCTTTTTTGCAATGCCATAACTTTAGCAGAATAACTCTGCACCATTACGTCATCTTTTCTTTTTAGCCCAAGAGATACCATCTGCGAATAACGCTCTATATCGTTAAAATCATTTCCGAAAGCACCCTCGCATCCCTTGATATACTTCACCATTCCAACCTCATCCGAGCTGCGTTGCGCACTGTCGAACAGGGTGCGATAAATATCATGGAGTGGCGGATTTTTTTGTATTTCCAGCAACGCTATAAGATCTCTCCCGCCGCTCATCGCTTCCTTGTATTCACCCATTGCAAAATGGGTTTTCACCAAACGACTAAGCCACACCTGACGCTCTGCCATGGCTTTTGACTTACTATGCTTTTGCGCCAGCGCCTTGGCAGCGGGGAAATTACCCATTTTCAATGCACAATCAAATGTTAAGCCGTCCCATTGCGGTAACAGTTTGATTTTATACATCTTTTGCATGGAGAGCGCTTCAGAGCACTTCCCCTCTTGAAGTTTTTTCTTCGTCACTTCAATGGCACTTTTAGAGATCAGATTGTTACTCTCTGGATACGCAGTAGTATCGAGTTTATAGAGATCATTTTCCATCTCGAGTATAGTCGCATATTTTCCCTCTTTAAACAAAAGCTGAGCTTTTTTATACAACGCTTTTTGCCCTATTGAATCATTACCGTAACGCTGAATAAGATCCTCGTATTTTTTTATCCCTTTATCTGCGCTTAGTTCCTCTTTTTCAAAAAACAGACTGTCTTTAGCACGTCGTACTTCCGTAATTGCTTCACCGTATGGAAAAAGCTTAATGTATTCATTGAAGGTCTCAAGTGCCTGAGATTTTTTACCCCCTTCGGCGTACAATACACCTAAGTTTTTAAGCAGTTCTTGATGTTCTACTGATTTATGGGGGACACCTTTAATAAGACTTTGTGTGATTTTTGCCGCAGTAAGAGGATCCTTGTGTCCTTGCAAAATATCAATCATTTTCATAGCTTCAAGATGCACTTCATTAAAATACTCAGGATTAACTCGCGCTATTTTATCAATGTACTCTTTTGCCTTCTGAGGATGCTCTCCACCCATTTCCATTCGTGCCAATTCAAATGCACATGCGGATGCCAAATTCACATCTTTGGTACGGGACAATGCCTCACGGTAATATTTTGCCGCTTTTTTAGAGCTTCCGAGAACTTCTAAGTGTTTTGCTTTAAAATACATCCCTTTTGCAGCATATGGATCCTCTTCATGTTCCGTAAATAATCGGTCATAAAAATAATCTGAATCAATATTCTGCCCCAATTGCCCGTAAGCATTCGCACTGTATGCAAGCACTTCGGCAATATTTTGGTCATTTGAGTATTGGCGGACAAACTGTTTGGAGAGGGCGAGTAACGGTTCATATTCACCCAAATAATGAAGAGCACGAATCTGATAAAGGGTCAACTCATTTGCAAAAATCGTATTAGGATGTTTCTTCAATGCATCGCGTGCTAAAAACAATACTTTGGAATAATCTTTTACTTTATAGGCTTTTTTGAGCTCCATATAGTCGTTGACATCCTGTACGCTCTTCATTTTGATAGGATTGCCTTTTAGATCAAGCCCCCCAACAAAAGGATAACTCTCTTTGGTTATTTTCATAGGGATATTAATAGCATTTGGATTGGTTTTAACGGGTGGAAGCATAGGCAGATCTTTGGTATACCCTACAATCGTCCAGTGATTAACAGGTTTTACGTCGGACAAATACACTTGGCTGTCATAGCGTAAATCAAATCCAATAGGGAAAAGAGCTATCTTGGTTTTTGGGGTAATAATAATGGATGCCGATGTTTGAGTGATGTTAAAATGAGTATTTGCAAGCTGGGGGATTGAACGCATTTTAGTAGCATTGCACTCAATACGGACAATCTCATCAAAATCATTCCGATTTGAAACACATTGAAAGGGTTTTATATCCCTTAGATGCAAAATGCTATAGTTTTCGGATGCCTCTCTTCCGCTTTGGATTGAGAGCTCCAGGGCATCTAATGGAAGCCAAATGAATAGCAGCAAAAGCCATCGGTTCATTGGCGCTCCCACGTAATCTTTAATATCCGCTATTATACACGAATAATGTAATGACTTTTAATAGTGGATTGACGGCAAATACTGCAAAGATGGTTCCAATCGCAGCAATACCGATAATCGTTTTAAGAGAAAGCGATGCGTTCATCAAATAATATTGTTGATATTGGGTAATAGGTTCTTTCATAAACATAAATACGATGAGTTTAAGATAGTAGTACGCTGCAATTGCTGAGTTCAATGCCATAATAAGCGCCAATACCGTATAACCACCGCTAACGGCTGAACCTATCATATAAATTTTACCCCAAAAGAGTCCAAAAGGAGGTATTCCCGCAAGTGAAAGCATAAACAAGGCCATCATAATCGCTGCCATAGGCATCGTTTTAACAAGCCCTGCAAATTTTTCATACGGGTGATCCGAGCTTTGTCCCGGGATAAGATTCTTCTGACGACTTACCCATAACATAGAAAAGGCTCCGAGATTGGTAAAGCTAAAAAGTGCCCAATACAAGAAAAGTGCTGAATTTGCCTGAGTCGTTCCAATCAAAATCGCCGCCATTACAAAACCGGCATGGGAAATCGAACTGTACGCCAACATCCGCTTAACATCGTTTTGTACCAATGCCCAGATATTTGATGCTGTCATCGTCACCACTACTGCAACATACAAAACAACTTGAAGCCATACAACACCGCTGTGCACTAGAAATTCAAATAAGCGCATAGCAACCACAAAACCGGCGATTTTAGGGACAATCGACATATAACCGGCCAATGCTGCAGAAGAACCTTCATAGACATCAGGAGTCCATGTATGAAAAGGGACCATAGAGAGCTTAAATCCAATAGCTGCCAACAAGAAAACAACCGCTACAAGGACAAAGCCAATATTGACGTACTCATCTTTTGCAAGTGCAAGGGCAATTTGGTTAATCTCAACGGATCCTGTGATTGCGTAAAAAATCATCGAACCAAAGGCAAAAAAGCCTGCTGCCAATGCCCCCATCGTGAAGTATTTGACTGCCGCTTCAAATGATTTTGAACGGTTATGAAGGGCTATAAGGGTATACAATGCCAAAGAAGCCGTTTCAAGTCCTACAAAAATCAAAATCAAATTATCGCTGGCAACCATAAATTGGAACCCTGCAATCATAAATAAGAAAAGGGCAAAATACTCCGGATAGTTGTATTCATGAAACCGTTTGGAAGTTAGGGCCAATGGGATAAAGAGCATTGAACCGGCAACGATGATGATTTGAGACAAAACAGCAATACCATCAATAAGCATCATGTCAAACATACCGAGAACACTGCCGTTTTTAAGGAAAATATTTCCAAAATCAACAACGGCTCCCAAATCAAGCAATAAGAAAAGCAAACTTACCATGACATAGAAAGATTTATGAAGACCCTCTTTCATTAAATCAATACACAAAATAGCCAATGCACCCACGATGGCGATAAGCATTGGTGCCATTGTAGTAATGTTAAGCGACGCTAGGGAAATAGAAATTGGCTCTAACATTAGTGTGCCTCCTGCGTTGAATTCAATCCTGCCGGATGGGCAAGATCAGGGATTCGCTGTTTTGCTTCTGCGGTTTGTGCCTTATCATGCATCAACTGCACAATGGCTTCAACGCTGTTGTTGATAGGCTCAAGAAGCGGTTTTGGATAGACACCCAACCATATTGCTACGATGACCAATGGAACAAGACCAAGCAATTCAGTACGATTTACATCTTTAAGATTCTTATTCTCTTCTTTGGTTACCGTGCCAAAAAATGCTTTTTTATACGCACTTAACATATAAATAGCACCCACGATAATCGCTGTACCTGCTACTAAAGTGTATGAATGAGACTGTTTGTAAAAACCAAGCAAGCTCAAAAATTCACCTACAAAGTTGATGGTAAGCGGCAATCCAACGGATGCCATCATCATGATTCCAAAAATGGTCGCATAACGAGGCATAACGGATGCCAATCCGCCAAATTCAGACATAAGCTTCGTATGACGACGATCGTAAATAACTCCGACAAGCAAGAACAATGCCCCTGAAACAACCCCGTGCGCAATCATCAAAAAGACGGAACCGGTAATCCCTTCTACATTTAGGGCAAAGATTCCTAGAATAATAACCCCCATATGTGATATGGAGCTGTAGGCAACCACTTGTTTAATATCCTCTTGAGCATAAGCTACCATCGCAGCATAGACAATCATAATAATCGCCAGTATCGCAATTGGGAACATAAACACAACCGATGCATCCGGAAAGAGCGGAAGCGAAAAACGGATGAACGCATACGTTCCCATTTTAAGCAAAATAGCTGCAAGAATCACCGAACCGATAGTGGGTGCTTGACCGTGTGCGTAAGGAAGCCATGTGTGGAACGGAAACATCGGTACCTTAATCGCAAAACCAAAGAAAAAGGCTGCAAAAAGCCACATTTGAAAATTAACCGGTAAAATCAATCGATACCATTCGAGCAGTGAGAAACTCCATTGACCGGTTGCTTGATAGTAAAAGTATGCCATAAAGAGCATACCTACAAGCATTATTAATGACCCTGTAAAAGTATAGAGGAAAAATTTGATCGACGCATAAATACGAAGAGGTCCGCCCCATGCACCGATAATGTACAACATCGGAATAAGGGATAATTCCCAGAAAACGTAAAAAACAATTGCATCAAGCGCTGCAAATACTCCAACCATCGTCATCTCTAAAAAAAGCAACGTAATAATCAAATCTTTTACACGGCGCTTCTCGGTAAGCGAGGCAATACCAATCAAAGTAAAAAAGGTAGATAAGATAATAATAAAGAGAGAGATGCCATCAATACCAACCAGATAGCTGATACCAAAAGCCGACACAAGAGGTGCCATCTCCATAAATTGCATCCCAGACGTCATAGGATCATACAAATTCCACAACCACAACGATAAAAAGAATTCGATTGCTGCTACGGTAATTCCGTATGCACGAACGCTATCCTTGTGAACCACAAATCCTAACATTGCTGCCAATGCCGGGAAGAAAATCAAAATCGATAAAATATGTTCTTGCATCAAATTCTCCTTACATTGCCTGTAGGTTGACTGCGTTATAACCCGCAGTAAACGCCACAGCAAGTACCAATAAAACCACTAAACCAATAACCATCCAACGTAACATACTCGAGAGGTTGCCGTTTTGCATTGTATGTGTTTTCTCACCTGTTTGGTAAATCATATTCGCAATCCCATCCACTGTCGCATCGACGATTTTAAGATCGATCTCTTTCCATGCAAGTTTAGAGAGTTTTAAATACGGTTTTGAAAACACTTCATCGTAAATTTTAGGGATAAAATATTGGTTAATCAAAATTTTGTAACAAATATTGTTTTCCCACTTAGTGTCTAACGGTCCTTTTTTATACATCAAAATAGCACTGATAATACCCGTTAGCGCGATAAGTGATGTTACGGCAATCAAAATTGCTTCGACATGATGCGTATGGAACTCATATCCTGGAAGCAATGTGGTGACAAGGCGAATGAAATCATGTTCAAACCAACCTGCAATAACCGCAAGCACCGCAAGCGGAGACATAGCAATCAACATATAAGGATACGCTTCATGCGGATGGAAACCGAAATTTTTATACCGCTCTTCACCAAAAAATGCAAGCATAATAAGACGGAACGAATAAAATGCGGTAAGACCCGCAGTGATCCACAAAGTTCCCCATAAAATATAGTGCTCTGAGCTAAACGCTACTTCAAGGATTTTATCTTTTGAGAAGAATCCGGCAAGAGGCCAAATACCCGCGAGGGCGACAGAAGCCAATATCATCAAGATAGCCGTTCCCTTCATCGCTTTATAGAGTCCGCCCATCTTTACAGGGTCAAGTTCATCGCTCATCGCGTGCATGACATTACCCGCACCCAAGAACAGGAGTGCTTTGAAAAATGCGTGTGCCATAAGGTGAAACAACGCCACCCAGTACGCACCCAATCCAGCAGCCACAAACATATACCCAAGCTGAGAAAGAGTTGAGTACGCGATAATACGTTTCATATCACGATTCACCAATGCCATTGTTGCGGCAAACATCGCCACAAATGCACCCAGTGATGCAATAAAATAACCTACTTCAGGGATTAAATCATAAATCGGGTTTGCACGAATAACGAGATAAACCCCTGCGGTTACCATCGTTGCTGCGTGAATAAGTGCCGAAACCGGAGTCGGACCTTCCATTGCGTCTGCAAGCCATGTATGAAGCGGAAATTGTGCCGATTTACCCATCGCACCGATAAAGAGGAAAATACCGATCCATGTGATGATGTGCATCGGGAGATTGCCAATGTTTGCAAATACGACATCGTATTGAAGCGATCCAAGATTCCAGTACATCATAAAGATCCCGATCAGCATTGCCAAGTCGGCGATACGGTTCATAATGAAGGCTTCATTTGCTGCCCATGTTGCTGATTCTTTATGATACCAAAAACCAATAAGCAACCATGAACACAAACCTACCCCTTCCCATCCGATAAACAATCCAGCGAAGTTATCACTCATAACAAGCACCATCATTGAGAAAACGAAAGCAGAGAGATAGGAGAAAAAGCGGTTAAAGCCTTTGTCATGATCCATATAACCAATAGAGTAGACATGAACCACCGTGGAGACAATGGTAACAACCATCATCATCGTTACGCTCACTTGATCAACGACAAAACCAAAAGGGATATACAAATCCCCAGTAGCCATCCACGTCATCAGTTCAACATGAACGGTATGCCCGGACATAACATAACTAAGCAAAATAGCACTGCTCACAAATGATGTAAAGAGCAATCCTGACGTGACAATACCTGTGATATATGTCTTAGGCGTTGCCCCGAACAATGCTGCAAACAGTGAACCCACCAACGGAGCAAACAGTGCAATGTATAAATAAACTTCCATGTGTCCTATCCTCTCATCGATGTCATTTGATCAAGATCGATCTTACCGGTACGTTTGTACCATACGATAAGCAGACCTAAACCTACTGCTACTTCAGATGCCGCAATTGCAATAATAAAAAATGCAAACATCTGCCCTGTATAATCACCACGATAATGAGAAATTGCCGCCATACCGATATTGACAGAGTTCAACAAAATTTCCGTTGCAAAAAAGAGCATCAACAAATTTTTACGGCGCATAACCCCAATCAAACCAATGGCAAATAAAAGGGTCGATAGGACCAAATAGTGCGTTAGTGTAATTTCCATTAGTGCACCCCTTCTTCTGTTGTTTCATTTGCCGTTGAAGCATGTAGCAGTGCAATCTCTTCTTCTGCCATAAGCGTTAACGATTTGTCCATTTTTTTACCTGCCAACACAATCCCTGCAACCATCGCAACCAGTAACATAACGGCTGCGAGCTCAAAAGGGACTAAATATTTTGTAAACAGTACCATCCCAATAGCTTGTGTATTTCCTACTGCCAAATCAATCGGATAATGGGCTTCTAAATTATTCGTAACAATAGGTGCAAGGACAATAAAGACAACCAAAACAGCCGCCAATCCTCCAAGAACAACCACAAAACGCGGATTCGAACGTTTTTCGATCACATTGCGTGTTGTATCAAAGAACATCATACCAAATGCATAGAGCGCCATTACGGCACCCGTATAGACGATAATTTGGATTGCACCCAAAAAGTCAGCACCCAAAATAAAGAAAAAGGCTGAAATAAAAATCATCCCTGCTGCCATTGCGGTCAGGGCGTACAATGCTTGGGAGGTCATCACGGTAATGGTAAACATCACTATGGTAAGCGCCGCAAACAGATAAAAAGCAATAGCTTCAAACATGTTGTCTCCTTAATACGCAAGAGGCGTTTTGGTAACGCTCTCGTTAGGGGTAATGGCACCGAAGCCCGGGTATTCTGCTTGTTGACCTGATGTGAGAAAATCAAGCGGGGTGAGCATGTCATCTTTAATCACGAAATGAGCACGTTGTTCCGAGCCGTTTTCGTACCGTTGTCCGTGAACAATAGCCAACTCAGGACACACTTCGGCACAATATCCGCAGAAAATACAACGACCAAGGTTAATGCTGTACTCCGTTACTTCTTTACGGCTGTTTTCATCAATTTTTGTGTCCATACGGATACAATCGGAAATACAGATTTTTTCGCACAAACCACATCCGATACAACGCTCATATCCCGATTCCCATAAACGAAGCAGTTTATGAACGGCACGGTAACGCGGTCCAATCGGAAGTTTTTCAAGTGGATATTTGACAGTATGAATATCAAATTTAATCAGCTCACGCATGACTACCCACAAACCGACAAACAGTTCACCTCTAAAAGTACGCTTGACTACTTGTTTAAACTTATCCCATCCTGTGGTTGGATACTCTTCAATATCAACATAATAGTAAGCACTTTGCTCACTAACGTTACGATCATTCAATGGTTCAGTATGCATCCATTTCTCCTTAGAACATCATCACAAGACCGGTGATCACAATATTGATCACGGCTATTGGCATTAACACTTTCCAGCACAACCACATAAGCTGGTCAGGTCTGACATCTGGCCATGCGGCACGTGTCCAGAGGAAAAAGAAGAAGAAAAATGAAACTTTTAGAAGCAACTGAAATGCCCCTGCAATCGTTCCATCACCAAAACCACCCAAGAAAATGATAGCAATTACAAACGAGATAAAGAACATATTTGCATACTCACCAATAAAGAAAAGGCCCCATCGCATACCCGAGTACTCGGTTCCAAATCCATCAATAATTTCATGATCATTGGCGACTAGGTGAAATGGAGTACGTCCCGTCTCAGCAAATGCTGCAATCCAAAAGAGGATAAAGGCTACCGGCTGTGACCATACGATCCAATTTCCAATTCCACCTGCTTGATAGTTATTGATATCGATCAGTGACAACGACCCCACCATCATCAAAGGGGCAAGCAATGAAAGTCCGCTAATCACTTCGTATGAGATAAATACTGCCGCACTGCGTGCTGCTGAAATCAACGAAAACTTATTCGCCGATGCCATACCGCCCAAAAGCGGTCCATACAATCCAATCGCCATAACACCTAGAACATAAAGAATACCAATATTTACATCGGCAACAATGGGGTGAACGGTATAGCCAAAAACGGTAAACTGAGGCCAAAACGGAATAGCCGCTGCTGCCATAAAGGCTGTTGCCGCCGTAATGACAGGGGCAATTTTAAAGATAGGCTTTACGACGTTTTGGGGAATGATATCTTCTTTTGTAAAAAGCTTTATCCCATCCGCAGCCACTTGAAGCAATCCAAATGGTCCGACGTGCATCGGTCCAAGACGACGTTGCATAAATGCCAAGACTTTACGCTCAAAATAGGTACCTAACCCAGCAAGTGCCGAGAACACCAATAAAATGACGACGATTTTTACAATCGTTTCGATGATAAATGCCATATCCATGCTTTACACCTTTTGAATAGATACAGTTGTAAAGCGATAGTTGCTAAACAATGCACTAGAATTTATTTTCGAATCAAATGTCGGGAGATAGGTTATCTCTCCATTGATTTTTGTATCATGAATGATGTTCACAACTATTTCACCTTTGAAGGTTTTAACACGCACTTTATCCCCTGTATTTAAAGCATTTTTGCTCATAAATTCACTCGACGCGTACAATCCACCCTCTTCATTCAATTGATGCGACTTAGCCGTAAAGGGTGTAAACTGAAGTACAGGATTCCCCAAATAGACGGTTTGTTCACTCAAACCACCTTTTTCATCAAAAGTTTGAATATTTTCATCTTCAGATAGCGCAACTTCTTGAGTTTCTAATACATAGCCACGAACTTCCTCGCCTGCATTGGTGTAATGGTTTGGCAAGGTATCAAATTCTACTGCCTTAAACCCTGCACTTACAGGAAGCTGCGCTGTATAATCAACCGTCAACGCCGCACTTACACCAAGAGCAGAGGCAATATCGTTTAGCGTGTATCCACCAAAAGGGATTGCCACATTGGTTGGATTAACACGCTTATCAATGCTCGTCAACGTCCCCTCTTGTTGATTAAGAGCCGGCATATCCAAATCACCACCGCCCAGTGCGCTGAGGGTGAAATTTCCTACCGTATTATAACCAATTGTATATTCACCACCATTCTCATCAAGATCACAAATCAAAGCAACACCAAGTGTATTGACGAGATTGGGAATCATCGTAACAGTGAACGCTGTGTACTTGTCAATCAAAGCAACAAGGCGTGCACAATTGCTTGAATTTGGATGAGTATACAAATCTGGTCCCACCATCAGCGAGAATTTCTCTTTTTTTGCCAAATACTTTGTGAGAGTTTCACTAAACCCCTCCGGTGCATTCAAAATCTCGAGAAGACGATTCGCATCTACTTCTACTTCTTTGGAGACTTTCTTTTTTACGGTTTTGGTGACCTCAACGCTTTCCTCTTCCTCAATACCACTCTCTTCATTAAGCACTTTTTTAACAACGGTTTCCGTCACTTTATCATCGACTGTTTCTTCTACTGTTATAGTCTTAGTCGAATGGAATGTTGCAAGATACTCTGTGATAGAAGATGGCATTGCCGTTTTATCACCGAATAAATCAAGCATCAAATAAAGAGCTGCTTCTTCCATCATTGGCAAATGGTTAATTTGCGTCACATTTTTTGACATATCTTGAATAACAGGATCATTGATCGGGTGAAAATACAATCCCGCACCTTTGTTCATTGACAACGCATTGTTCATCGCAAAACGGGCATTAGGATTGTCGGTTTTTAGAGCTGTTCCTATAGAGACGACAAAATCAGACGCATGTACTTCTTTGAGGTTACCGCTGTAAAGCGATTGCCCGCTGAGTGCGCTGTAGCTGTTCAAAAAGTTTTTAAATACTCGGGCTTCATCGTTGATGAGTTTAACTCCAAGCTTCTCTTTGAGACGTTGTAAAATCATCACTTCTTCGTTTGTAATCGTCGAAGTGAAGGCAATGGTATCCGCTTTCTTGAAGGCTTCAACCGCTGCATCAAATGCAACCGCATCTTTACTTACATTTGCATTTTGGAAATCGTATCCGTAACGCCCGGCACCGCACAATGAGACATAGTTCCACTCATTTTTAACCCGGTAAATCTTAGCGTCATTATTGGCGATATCCGTATGTTTAATATCATAACTGATCTGACATCCTGCGCTACAATGGGCGCATGTTGCAGGGATTTGAGTATGTTCCCACGCGTTAGATGTGTACTGATAGTCACTGCTTACCAAAGCACCGACCGGACAAACTGCCGTACATTCACCGCAGTTGGTACAATCAAGGGTATCTCCGGCATTGGGGGCAATAAGCGATTTATTCAGCTTATTCCACATTGCGTAGGCATCTTTTGGCATGGACTCTTTGAACGCCGCATCAAGAGGTTCACCGCCGCGAGCAACCGTTGAGAGAGCCGCAT
>Ga0265297_10004521_pt1 | contig 22593 bp, 24 predicted proteins | sample Munlanlwell13791_FD_192502 | JGI IMG/M metagenome (GOLD analysis project Ga0265297, IMG submission 192502) | Leachate microbial communities from a municipal landfill in Southern Ontario, Canada - Leachate well 137-91 | ecosystem: Engineered > Solid waste > Landfill > Unclassified | place... | reverse complement strand
CAAGAATTCTGCGTTGCCATCCTTTTTCTGGCCGGTCAGGTTATGATCCCTTAACATAAAATTTATGGAAAAACGTTTAGTATTAGCCATTGCTTTATCTTTGTTAGTTTTGTTGAGCTGGTCAGCCCTAGTTCCTAAATCACAAGTACTTGGTAACAAAGGAGTTGTGATGGGTAAGGAGCAGTCGCAATCTCCAATTCAACAGGCCTTGCCTGTTAACCCGGTATCGGTTGAAATCCCCCCTATTTTGAACACCTCAAATGAATTAGTTAAAATCTCTCAAGACAGCCGGGACATAATTTTTGATCCAGCCAAAGCTGCTATTGTGGAAGTGGTTTTTAAAAATAAACTTGAGCACCGTCTGCCTCTGAGAATTGGTTTGTTTTCCGACAGCGGTAATTTATTCAAACAGGAAAATATCACTAAAGAAGGGATATCATTTGTTTCTCAGGATCACGAGAAGCGTATTATTAAGAAATTTACTATTCCTAACAACAGTTATACCATAGATTTAGAGATTAAGATTCAAAATTTATCTCCTGCTCCCCTTGTATTGCATCCCCAATTAGTTTTAGGCCGCTTAGATTTATCGGCGAAAAATAACCAGTCACGTTACCAAGACATTTTTTTGGGGACTAAAGAAAAAACTTTACATTTGTCCGCGGGAAAAGATTTTACTTCCCAGGACATAAAATTTATTGGTTTGCGTGACCAATATTTTTGCATTATTCTTGAGCCCGCTGATGTGATAACGAATGCCTACATTAAGAAATTGAATAGTCAGGAATCGGAAGTGGGTATTTTGAATGCGGAGCTGAATTTATTACCTGGAGCTCAGATTGGACATTTATTCCACATTTATTTAGGCCCACAGGACCTGAAAACAATAAATAATATTAAACCTGAATGGGCGGGTATTATATATTATGGGACTTTTGATTTTATTGCCCAGTTACTTTTGCAGCTACTCGGATTTTTCTATAGCTTAGTACATAATTGGGGATGGGCGATAATTATACTAAGCTTTGCTGTTTATTTTCTACTTTTCCCACTTTCGCTTAAACAAATGCGCTCCATGAAAGAAATGCAGCTTTTACAACCTAAAATTGAAGCTTTACGTAAAGAACTCAAAGATAATCCCCAAAAATTAAACAAAGAAATTATGGAACTCTATAAGGAACATAAAGTTAACCCACTGGGCGGGTGTCTTCCGTTGTTACTTCAGATGCCGATTTTCTTTGCTCTATATCAGGCATTGATTCGTTCAGTAGCCTTAAGAGGAGCCCATTTTCTTTGGATCAAGGATCTTTCTTCCCCGGATCAACTTTTTACCTTTAAAAATTCAATACCTATCTTAGGTAACCAGGTAAATATTTTACCAATTTTAATGGCTATAGGAATGTTTGTGCAGCAGAAGATTTCTACGGTCAAGGCAACTGGAGAAGCGGCTCAACAGCAGAAAATGATGTCAATTATTATGCCGGTTATGTTCGGGGTTATTTTTTATCATATGCCGTCAGGTTTAGTCCTATATTGGTTTGTAAACAGTATATTAATGCTTGTTTACCAAATTCGTATCAATAAACAGAAATGAAGAAGTTAAAATATTTAGAAATTGAAGGAAACACTGTCGAAGAAGCCATTGGAAAAGCTTTGCAAGAATTAAAACTCCCGCGGAAAAGGGTAAAAATACAGGTTTTATCTGAAGAAAAGAAGGGTCTTTTTGGTATGCCCGGAGCTAAACCTGCTAAAGTTCGCGTAAGTGTGATTGAAAGCAAATAATTGCTTGACAAAATAGCACATCTTAGGATAATGAGAGTGATAAAGGTCAATGTTCCACGTGAAAAAGTTCCTATTAGAACACTTTCACTATGAATATGTTAGATCCTTGGTACGTAACTGGTTTTGCTGATGGCGAAGCAGCTTTTACTTACTCTAGGGCAGGCGGTTCGTTTGGTTTGTATTTTTCAGTTAAACAAAGAGAGGACAATCGTCAAATAGTCGAAGAAATACGTAAATTTTTTAATAGCGTAGGGCAGATATACAGAGGGAAAGAATCGGGCGGCGCACCCAAAAGCGGATTATCCAAACCCTACGCGTATTACAGGGTAACTAAGAGTTCCGAACTGCAAGTTATCGTCGATCATTTTGATAAATTTCCGCTGCAGAGCGTAAAGAAATTCGAAGCTTATAAAATTTGGCGCGAGATGGTTATATACAAAAAAGATAATTATCGGAAAGTAAATTACGATTATCTTAGTGTTTTGGCGGGAAAACTTTCAAGTTTAAACTTGCAAAGCAGGGCTTTTAAAATACATAAAAGAAAATGGGTAAGATAATTGCAATCTGTAATCAAAAAGGGGGAGTAGGTAAAACTACTACTTCTATTAACCTTTCGGCATATCTGGCTATGGCGGGCAAGAGGGTTATGCTGATTGATTTGGACCCCCAAGCAAATGCAACTAGCGGGATAGGAATAAATAAACACGATATTAAAAAAAGCACTTATCATATCTTATTGGAAGAAATAGAAATATCGGATATTTTACAAAAAACCGGAATCGATAATCTTGTGTTGGCACCTTCTAATTTAGATTTAACCGGGGCAGAGGTAGAATTAGTGGGTGCGTTAGGACGAGAGCATAGGTTAAAGAGAGCCCTGCAGAAAGTTAAAGATAACTTTGATTATTTGATTATCGATTCTCCGCCTTCTTTGGGGCTGCTTACGATTAATGGTTTATGCGCTGCTGATTCGGTAATAATTCCAGTACAATGCGAATATTATGCTTTAGAAGGATTAACGCAACTGCATAATACTGTTAGGCTTGTGAAAGAAAATCTTAATCCGACGCTAGGAATTGAAGGCGTACTTTTAACAATGGCGGATTTCCGTACTAACCTGACTAAAGAGGTAATTCAGGAGGCGCGCAACCATTTTAAAGAAAAAGTTTATAAGACTGTGATCCCCAGAAATATCCGTTTAACCGAGGCGCCAAGCTTTGGTAAGCCCATAGCCTTATATGACCGGGATTCTCTCGGAGCTCAAAAATATGAAGAGCTTAGTAAAGAGATATTGGGGTTATCGTTAAGTTTAAAAATCCCGCAGGGACAAGGAGAAGCCTAAATGGAAAGAAAAGCTTTAGGAAAAGGTTTAAGTGCGTTGATTCCGGAGAAAACTTTTGAAGGCCAAACGCATAAAAAAGAAGAGATTGTTTATCTTCAATCTGAACAAATAAAACCAAATCCATTTCAACCTCGGGAGGATTTTGACCAGCAAAGTATAGAAGAATTAGCCCAATCTATTAAAGAGAAAGGGGTTATTCAGCCGCTTTTGGTCAGGCGCAGGGGTGATAATTATGAATTAATCGCCGGAGAAAGAAGATTTCGCGCTGCCAATATTTTAAACCTTAAAGAAATACCTGTTATTGTGCGGGATGTAAGCGATCAAGACTCTTTGGAGTTAGCTTTAATTGAAAATATCCAAAGAGAGGGTTTAAACCCTATTGAAGAGGCACATGCCTATCAGCACCTAATGGACAAATTTCAAGTTACGCAGGAAAAAATAAGCGAGGTCCTGGGAAAGGCCAGGGTGACTATTACAAACACTTTACGCCTGCTCAAACTTCCTTATGAGATTCAAGAAGAGATGAAAAAAGGGCGTATCAGTTTTGCGCATGGGCGGGCCCTTTTAGAGATAGAGGATATAAATCATCAGCGTAAGCTTGTGCAGGATGTTATTTCGAAGGGGCTTTCTGTACGCGAACTGGAGAGTTTGATTAAAAGCATCCGTCCAAAATCGATAAAAAGAAATATCGGCCAGGGCCAGCGTGAACCACTAGTTGCTATTTTGGAAGAGCAACTGCAGCATGCTTTAGCTACTAAAGTCCGGATCAGCAAAAGGAAGAAACGCGGGCATATCAACATTGAATTTTATTCTCAAGAAGACCTTGAGCGCATAGTTAATGTAATCAAAGGAGGAAAATAAATAATGGAGCAGGCAGTTTTAATTCTTATCAAGCCCGACGGATTAAAGAAATCGCTTACCGGAAACATCCTTACGCGCTTATCCGAAACAAAGCTTGAAATCGTCGCTGCTAAAATGGTGCGCGTATCAAAAGAGCTGGCAGAGGAGCACTATAGACATTTAGAGGATAAGCCTTTTTTTGGAGAGATTATTAAATATCTCCAGGGGGAATTCCATGACCGCAAGAAGGTTATGGCCCTTGTTTATTGGGGAGAAGACGCGATTAGAAAATGCCGGGAATTAGCCGGAGCTACCAACCCCGAGGAGGCTGATTCGACCTCTATCCGTGGTTCTTATGGCAGGATAACTACATCCGGAATTTATGAAAATGTAATTCATGTTTCATCTAATGCATCCGAAGCGGAAAGAGAGATTAAACTTTGGTTTAACCCGAGTGAAATTATTGTTGATTTATATTCGACCAAAGATTTAGTGCAAAAAGAAATAACAAGCAATGTCTGGAGTTAAAAGATGATTAGCAGTATGACTGGTTTTGGCAGCCAAGAAGCAGAGATTGATTCTATCGGCAGGATTTCTGTGGAGTTAAGGTGCACTAACCACAAATTTCAGGAAACCGTTTTTCATCTGCCGGAAGGAATGCTTTCTTTAGAGGACAAATTAAAAAAAGAGATCGAGGCTAAAATAAGCCGGGGCAGGGTCTTTTGCGCCATAAATATAAAAGGGCAAGAGGCGCAGGGTATATTTGTAAACCGCAAACTTTTAAAAAATTATTTGCATGAGCTAAACAGCATAAAGAAAGAGTTTAAGATTAAAGATGGTTTGGCTTTAGATTCTTTAATCCGGCTGCCCGGTATTTTGTCGCTCAAAGAAAATAAGCCGGCTGGCATTCATATCTGGGAACATATTAACCCATTGCTACAACAGGCGCTTGCGGAACTGTCGAAGACGCGCCAGAAAGAGGGCAGGGCCTTGGCAGCTTTACTAAAAAATAGAACCGAGTTGCTTAAAAAAGACCTGGACCTGATTAAACGCAGGTTCGCCTCGGCGGTAAAAAGCAGGCTCCAGAAGATAAAGGCGGAGGAGGAACGTTCGGCTTTTTTAAAGGGAGCGGATATCACTGAAGAAATGGATCGTTTGAATTTCCACATAAAGAATTTTCAGCAGAAGATTAGCAAGGGCGGTTCTGTCGGCAAGGAACTGGATTTTATTACTCAGGAGATGCAGAGGGAGGCCAATACCCTGGCGGCGAAGTCATTTGATCTGATCATTTCGGGCCGTGCCGTTCAGATGAAAAGCCGGATTGAAAAGATCCGCGAACAGGTGCAGAATATCGAGTAGTGAAAGCCAAAAAAAGACAAAATAAGCCAGGGAAAATCTTTATAATCTCCGGGCCTTCGGGCTCAGGTAAAACTACCCTTCTGACCAAATTAATCCAAAATAAAAAAATCGGCAAACTACTGGCAAAGTCGCGCTCTGTTACTACCCGGTCCAGGCGTTTTGGGGAAAGACAGGGCAAGGATTATTTTTTTGTTACCGAAGATAAATTTAAGCGTTTATTAAAAGCTAAAAAAATTCTTGAATGGACCAGGTATTTGGGATATTATTACGGGACGCCCAGGGAACTGGTAGAAAACCGGCTTAAGACAGGCAAGCATATTGGGTTTTGTTTAGACCTTAAGGGCGCAAGGGTTCTTAAGAAAATCTATCCCCATAATACGGTAACAATCTTTGTCCTTCCTCCTTCGCTTAACGTGCTTAAGGCAAGGATTGAAGGCCGCTGCAGAGAGACTAATAAAAAAGAAATAACTCAGCGCCTGCTTCTGGCTCAACGGGAGATTTTGGCAGCTTCACAATTTGACTACCGTATTTTGAACCGGAATCTTCGGGCTGCTTTTAAGGAACTGAAGAAGATATTTTTGAAGGAAAACAGTGCTTAACATATTACTTAGGGGGTAAAAGATGGGATATCGGGGCAGGGAGAAACTATTAGATAAGAGTTTAGGATCTATTTATAAACTGGTAATTTTAGCCTCCAAAAGAGCCTTAGAACTTGCCGAAGGCCAGCCAAAATTGGTGGATGACGCGGCTTCTACAAAACCTTCAACCGTGGCTTTGCATGAAATTGAGCAAGGTAAAATAGAAGCCAGGGCAATAAAAACAAAAGAATGATGGAGAAGCCCAAGAAAAATATTATTTTAGGCGTAACCGCAAGTATTGCAATCTATAAAGCCTGTGAACTTATCCGTAAGTTAAAAGAATGCGGTTTTTCGGTCAAGGTAATCATGACCAAAGAGGCAGAAGAGTTGATCAAGCCGATTGTTTTTGCCAGTTTAAGCGGCAACAGGGTTTATCAGGCGAATATTTTTAATGAACCTGATACCTGGGAGATTGAACATGTATCTTTGGCGCAAGAAGCGGGGTTAATTTTAATTGCCCCGGCAACAGCTAATATAATTGCCAAGCTTGCCGCAGGTATTTGCGATGACCTTTTAACCTGCACAGTTTGCGCAAGCAAGGCAAAAGTTTTAATTGCCCCGGCAATGAACGAGATTATGTATGATAACAAAATTACTCAGAGTAATATTGCGAAATTAAAAGCTTGCGGTTATAAATTTATCGCACCGCGTAAAGGCAGGCTTGCCTGCGGCAATGTGGGATTAGGTTGTTTGGCAGATCCAGAGGATATCGTTAAAGAAGTAAGAAAATATTTATAGTTTTTGGCGACGTAGCCAAGTGGTAAGGCAGTTGTCTGCAAAACAACTATTCAGCGGTTCAATTCCGCTCGTCGCCTAGAATTGGTAACGGGCAAGTGGTGGAATGGCATACACGACAGACTTAAAATCTGTTGGCCGCAAGGTCGTAAGGGTCCGACTCCCTTCTTGCCCAATTTTAACAAAGGCTCCAACTTATGATCGTACCAAAAATTTACAATTTTTGGTACACTCGTTGGAGTTTCGCTAGATAAAAAATTATTGTGCTCAAGCTCATAGCTCATCCCCTACGAGGATTTCGCTATGGGATTGTAAAGAAACCTGGATTGTAGGGCTCATAGCTCAGTTGGTTAGAGCGTTGCGTTGACATCGCAAAGGTCAGTGGTTCAAGTCCACTTGGGCCCATTTTAATTTTTCTTGTCGAAAAATTAAAATGGTACTCAAACGAGCGTTAAACGCCCCGACAAGGGGCGTAGCGAACTTAGTGCCTTAATAATTAATTCTCATACAAGGAAACTATTAAAATGGATTTATCTACTTTACGACATTCATGTTCCCATATTATGGCTAAGGCGGTCAAAATTATCTGGCCGGAGACAAAATTAGCCATTGGGCCTTCGATTGAAGACGGTTTTTATTATGATTTTGACAAAAAAGAACCGTTTAGCAATGAGGATCTGCTTAACATCGAACAGGAGATGCAGAAAATTATCGCAAGAGATGAACCATTTTTGCGCCAAGAGCTGGATAAATCTGAGGCTCTGGAGTTATTTAAGAAAACAAATGAAGATTATAAAGTAGGGCTTATCAATGATTTGCCGGGGCAGACAGTTTCTATTTATAAAACCGGTAAATCCTTTTTAGACTTATGCCGTGGGCCGCATGTGAAATCTACCGGAGAAATAAAATTCTTTAAGTTATTATCGGTTGCCGGTGCTTACTGGCACGGTATTGAAACTAACCCCATGCTGCAGAGAATTTATGGAACCTGTTTTAACACGCAAAAAGAATTAGACGAGTATTTAAATTCCTTGGAGGAAGCAAAACTGCGTGACCATAGAAAGCTGGGGCCCAGCTTAGGATTTTTTGATATTTATCACGAAGAAGCGGGTGCCGGATTAGTATTTTATCATCCCAAGGGCGCTCTACTGCGCACTATTATTGAAGATTATGAAAAAAAAGAGCATTTAAAACGCGGTTATCAGATGGTGATTACTCCTCATATTATGGACGTCGCGCTCTGGAAGACCAGCGGGCACTATGATTATTACCGGGAAAATATGTATTCTTTCGTGGCCGAAGGAAAAGAGTTTGTTTTAAAGCCCATGAATTGTCCGGGGCACATTCTAATTTATAAATCAAAAACCAGAAGCTATAAAGATTTGCCTATACGCCTGTTTGAACTGGGCACAGTTTATCGTCGGGAAAAAGCCGGTGTTTTGCATGGGTTATTGCGGGTGCGCGGATTTACCCAGGATGATGCCCACGTTTTTTGTTTAGCGGAACAATTACCTCAGGAAATCAAAGCGATTATTGATTTTGTTTTTGACACCATGAAAGTTTTCGGGTTTGACTCGGTAGGAATTGAACTTAGCACGCGGCCGGAAAAATCTATCGGTTCGGATGAAGATTGGCAGAGGGCGACCGACGCCTTGGAAAACGCGTTGAAAGATAAGGGCTTGCCTTATGAAATTAACCAGGGTGACGGCGCGTTTTACGGCCCAAAGATTGACATAAAGCTGAAAGATGCCCTTAAAAGGACTTGGCAGTGCGCGACTATCCAATGCGATTTTGCTTTGCCCAAAAGATTTGCCCTGACTTATGTTGACGCTGAAGGTAAAGAAAAACAACCGATTATGCTGCACCGGGTTTTATTGGGGAGCTTAGAACGCTTTATCGGCGCTTTGATTGAGCATTACAAGGGGGAGCTTCCTTTATGGTTAAGCCCTACCCAGGTTTTGTTGATACCGATTAAAGAACAGGGTGCGCTTTACGCCCAGAAAGTAAAAGAGGAACTAGAAAGAAACCAAATACGAGTAGATATGGATATTCGTAATGATACCCTGGATAAAAAGATCCGCAACGCGGAATTAAATAAGATTCCTTATTGTTTGATTTTAGGGGACCGGGAAGCAAAGCAGGCCCAGGTAAGTGTGCGTAAAAAGGGGCGTGGAGACCTGGGCGCAGTCGCGTTGGATAAATTTATTGAGGAATTAATTAATCAGATTCAGCAGTATAAATAGAAAGAGAGGTGGTTGCTATAAAAAAGTTCATTCGTATCAACGAGAGGATCAACTCGCCGCAGGTAAGAGTCATCGGAAGCGATGGTAGCCAGTTGGGAGTAATGACTGCCCAGAGGGCTTTAGAGATTGCTAACCAGCAAGAGTTGGATTTAGTAGAAGTTGCTCCAGCTGCCACTCCGCCGGTTTGCCGGGTTATTGAATTCAGTAAATTCAAATATGACCTTGAGAAAAAAGAACGTGAAGCCAAAAAACATCAAAAACAAGGCCGCCTGAAGGAGATCCGCCTTAAGCCGAACATCGACGAGCATGATTTCGAAACCAAGGTTAAGCAAGTAGTAGGTTTCTTGAAGAAAAAAGACAAAGTTAAAGTTAACCTTTTCTTTCGTGGCAGGCAGATGGAACATTTAGACCTGGGAAGGAAGGTTCTGGATAAATTTATTATTGATACTCAAAGCGAAGGCCAAGTGGAAAAGGCGCCGTCACTGGAAGGCAGAATTATGTCCTTTGTGATTGCCCCAAAATAAGATATAATAACACCCGGCCTAATTGGATGGGCCGGTGTGCACTTTCTGTGCAAGGAGAAAAAAATGGCAAAGTTAAAAACAAAAAGAGGGGTAGCTAAGCGTTTTAAGCTTACCAAGAAAGGTAAAGTTAAATATTCGCCCGGCGGTAAGAGCCATCTGGCTTCATCTAAAAAAACCGGTAAAATAAGAAATTTGAGGAAGCGCAGGACTCTTGCCGGGAAAAAGGAAGAAAGATTTATAAAATCTATGTTACCTTATGGTTAGAAAATGGTTTTATCTTAATTGAAGCGCCCTTGTGGGCTAACACCCGGCCTTAAAAGAATGGCCGGTGAACCTTGTGGGTAAGGAGAAAAAATGGCAAAGGCTAAACACAGTGTAGCAACTCGTAAAAGAAAAAAGAAGGTTTTAAAACAGGCTAAGGGATTTTGGGGAGATCGCAGCAAGCAGTACCAGCAGGCAAAAAGGGTATTGATGCACGCGCTTACATATGCCTATCGTGACCGGCGAAACAAGAAACGTGAATTCCGCAGGCTTTGGATTGCGCGTATCAACGCGGCTTGCCGCCAGGAAGGGATTACTTATAGTGTATTTATGAGTGGTCTGAAGAAATCCAAAATTAATCTGGACCGCAAGATTTTGGCGGATTTAGCGGTAAGGGACAATAACGCTTTTAGTAAGATAGTTGAGCTCATTAAAAAGTAAGACCGGCTATTTTATGGTAAGAGGTTATCTATGTACGTAATTATTGCAGGCTGTGGAAGGGTAGGAGCGGAGTTGGCCAAGCTTCTGTCCGGAGAAGGCCATGATGTAGTAATTATTGATAAATTACAGGAATCTTTTTCTCGCCTGGGAGCTACCTTTAATGGTTTAACTATGGTAGGCAATGGTTTTGACCTTGCGCTTCTTAAACAGGTGGGTATAGAGAAGGCAGATGCTTTTTGCGCGGTAACTAACGGAGATAACACTAATTTAATCAGCGCCCAGGTTGCCAAAAAAATATTCCGTGTGCCCAAAGTCTTTGCGCGCGTTTATGATCCACAGCGGGCGCATATTTACGCGGCCCTTGGTTTGGATATTATCAGCGGAACAATGCTTTTCTCATCCATGCTAAGAGATAAAATAATTGAAAGCAGGTTTTCCAGCTACCTTATTGAATCCAAGGATTTAGGAGTTATTGAAATTGAAGTTAAGGACAGCTTAGTCGGCAAAACCATCCAGGATATAAATATCCCCGGGGAATTTATAGTGGTGGCTATTAGAAGAATGCAGGGGGTTATTATTCCCGAGTCCAAGACTGTTTTAAAAAATAAAGACACCTTAATGGGCGTACTTAAAGTTTCCAACCTCCAGGAGATCAGGGAAAGGTTTCATCTAGGAGAGGAATAGAAATGTATATTTTAATTATCGGCGCAGGAAAAGTAGGTTATTTTTTGGCCAAGAGGCTTTGCCAGGGTAAACATACTGTAAGCATTGTCGATAAAGATCGTATAGTCTGCGATGAGATCGCTAAAGAATTAGAGGCTTTGGTAGTGAACGGAGATGGATGTGATCCTAAAATATTGGAAGAGGCCGGGATCGAACGCGCGGATGTCTTGGCTGCGGTTACCGGAGAAGATGAGGATAACCTGATTGTTTGCCAGCTGGCCAAAGAGAAATTCAATCTTCAGCGTACAGTTGGCCGCGTAAACAACCCCGATAACGAACATACGTTTAATGAATTAGGGGTTGATGTGCCGGTTGACTCTACAAAGATTATTGCCAAGGTGATTGAAGAAGAGGTCTCCTTTTCCGATTTTGTAAATTTAATGAGTTTTAAGCGCGGTAAACTTGCTATAGTGCGCGTAGATCTACCCAGCGATTCCCCTGTAATTAATAAAGAAATAAAAGATATTACTTTGCCGCAGGATGCGGTCTTGGTTTCTATTGTCCGCGGAGAAGAGGTGATTCTCCCTAAGGGCAATACGGTGCTTAAGACCGGAGATGATGTAATCGCCCTTACCCTGGTTGGCAATGAGCCGCAACTATTAAGCCTTTTAGCCGGGAAGTTTTAAAGATGAGAGTTAAGCTCACTCTAAATATCCTCTTCGGAATTGCTACGGAACTTCTATACGTCTTTTCTATTATGCTGGCAGCTTTATTGATCTGTCTGGCTATCTATTTTAAATTATGATTCTTAAACCCCGCCTGGAAGATTTAAAGATCATTGGTTTTTACCTTGGCAAGATAATTCTGGGCCTGGCTTTTACGATGGCTGTGCCGATTCTGGCAGGATTATGCTTTAGAGAGTTAAATCCCGCATTGGATTTTCTTATCAGCATTGAAATATCTGTTTTCTTGGGCTTGCTCCTGCTTAAAATTTGCCACACTGAGAAAGATTTGAATTGGATGCAGGGTATGATCGTTGTCAGCCTTTCCTGGGTCGTGGCTATGTTTTTGGGGGCCATACCTTTATACTTAAGCGGGCATTGGAAAACTTTTCTCGACGCATGTTTTGATGCCATGTCCGGGTTTGCCACCACAGGGCTTGTTTTAGTGCAGGACTTAGACCATATGTCCTATACGCATAATCTTTGGCGCCATTTGATTATGTTTCTCGGAGGCCAGGGGATTGTGGTAATCGCGCTTTCCTTTTTTGTGCGCGGGTTCTCCGGGGCATTCAAAATGTATGTTGGCGAAGCGCGCGATGAAAAGATTCTGCCGAATGTAGTGCATACCTCCAGGTTTATTTGGCTGGTGAGCTTTGTATACCTGGTACTAGGCACTATCGCTTTAGGTATAACCGGGATATTTAACGGCATAAAGCCGTTGAATTCTTTTTTTCATGGCGCATGTATATTTATGGCCGCCTTTGACACAGGGGGTTTTAGCCCGCAGTCGCAAAGCATACTTTATTATCATAGCATGGCATACGAAGTTATTACTGTAATCATTATGGTGCTAGGCGCGCTTAATTTTAAGCTGCATTATCATTTGTGGATGGGCAACCGTAAAGAAATATTTAGAAATATTGAAACCAGCACGCTTTTTATTACCATTATCGTTGCTTTCTCTATTGTTGCCGTAGGATTAGCGCAAATGGGCAGCTATCCTTCAGCCGTGGCTCTTTTCCGGAAAGGTTTCTATCAGCTTGTCTCAGGGCATACCGGTACAGGTTTTCAGACTATCTATCCGCAGCAGTTTCTTGCGGATTGGAACCACCTTGCGTTAGCGGGGGTAATCCTGGCTATGGCTCTAGGCGGGGCAGTATGCTCTACCACCGGAGCGATTAAAATGCTGCGCATAGGAGTTATTTTTAAGGCTTTTAAAGAAGATTTAAAAAGAATCATCATGCCCGAGAGGGCCTTAGTTATTGAGAAGTTTCATCATATTAAAGAGGTTTTCTTAGAAGATAAACTGGTAAGGAGCGCCCTTATTATTACTTTGGCTTATATAATTTTATATGGCTTGGGCGCGCTGGTTGGCATGTTCTACGGCCATCCTTTCTTGAACGCCCTTTTTGAATCTACGTCTGCGGCGGCCAATGTCGGTTTATCCTGCGGGATCACCAATGCTGCCATGCCGGCAGCGCTGAAGGTTACCTACATAATACAGATGTGGACCGGCCGTTTAGAATTTATGTCGGTATTTACGATTCTTGGATTTTTGATTGCCGCGCTTAAAGGTAAATGAAGATTAATTTTAAATCAGTTTTACTAATTTTATTGCTTATATTAGCAGCCTATCCGAGAGCTCATGTTTTTTGCCAGAGCTTAAGCAGCAGCGAGCTGATCGGAAACGCCAAAGAACATGACGGCAAATCGGTAACCTTTACCGGCGAAGCTATAGGGGATATAATGCTGCGCGGCGAGTTTGCCTGGGTCAATATAAATGACGGGGATAACGCGCTGGGTATATGGATGAGCGCTGCCCTGGCGAAAGAAATAAATTTTACGGGCAGTTATAAAGCCCGGGGAGACAAGGTGGAGGTAACCGGAATATTCCATCGCGCCTGCTCCGAGCATGGAGGGGATTTAGATATCCACGCGCAATCGTTGCGTAAGCTTGGAGACGGTAGAATAGTTAACCAAAGATTGAATTTGGACAAAAAGAATTTGAGTATTTCTTTATTCGGAGCTTTAATTTTAATATGGATATTAAGCTTATTCAGACACAGATAGAAGCGGATTTATCAAACGTGGAATCCCCGCAGGCCCTGGAAGAATTGCGCATCAAATATTTAGGGAGAAAAGGTTTGATCGCGGAGTTGACCGGTTCAATTCCATCACTTGCCGTGGAGCAGCGGGGAAGTTTTGGTAAAGAGGTCAATGCCTTAAAAAACAGGCTGTTGAATCTTATTCACGAGAAAGAAAAATCTTTAGCCGGGGATAGCCTTCAAGCCGGCAATACCGATATTGATATTGGTATGCCCGGGATAGCCGCGGGGTTGGGAACCGCGCATCCGATTACCCGGGTTATCGATGAGGTCTGCGCCATATTCAGCCATATGGGTTTTTGCGTGCTTGAAGGCCCTGAGGTTGAAACGGAGCACAATAATTTTACAGGATTAAATATCCCGCTGGAACATCCTTCCCGCGATGCTTTCGATACTTTTTACCTTAAAAATTATCCCGACCTTCTCTTACGCAGCCACACTTCTCCTGTGCAGGTGCGCACAATGAAAAAACATAAACCGCCGCTGGCTATTGTTGTCCCGGGCAGGGTTTACCGGCCGGATGCCGTGGATGCCAGTCATCTTTTTATGTTCCATCAAATTGAGGGGTTTCTGGTTGATGAAAATGTAAGGTTTTCTGATTTAAAGGGGGTATTGAGTTTTTTCCTAAAAAGCGTATTTAGCAGTGATATCAAAATGCGTTTCCGGCCGCATTTTTTTCCTTTTACCGAACCATCGGCAGAGGTAGATATCTCTTGTCTGATCTGCAAAGGAAAGGGTTGTTCTGCCTGCGGCAGAAAAGGATGGCTTGAAATATTAGGGGCAGGAATGATACATCCTAATGTTTTCAAGCAGGTTAATTACGACCCCAAAAAATATACCGGTTTTGCTTTTGGCATGGGCATAGAAAGGATTGCCATGCTTAAATACGGGATCAATGACATCAGGCTATTCTTTGAGAATGATTTAAGGTTCCTAAAACAATTTTAGAATATGAAAGTAACTTATAATTGGCTAAGAGATTTCTTGAATATTAAAATTTCGCCCAAGGAGCTGGCAGAAAAGCTGACTATGGCGGGTCTAGAGGTAGTTTCCCTGGAAGAGGCAGGAGGGCCTGACTGCCGGACAGGCAGGGATTTTGTTTTTGAAATAGAAATTACCTCGAATCGCCCGGATTGGCTGAGTATCTTGGGGGTTGCCCGGGAGATCGGAGCTGTTACGGGCGAAAAGCTTAAAATTCCAACTTTCAAAGAGCCGAAGATAAAAGCAGAAGAGCTCAAACCGGTAAAAATATCTATCTTAGATAAGAAAGATTGTTCATTTTACAGCGCCAGGGCAATCTGCGAAATCAGGGTTGGGCCTTCACCACTGTGGCTTAAAGAAAGACTGGAACTATTAGGCTGCCGCAGTGTAAATAACATCGTTGATATCACCAATTATATTTTATTTGAACTGGGTCATCCGTTGCACGCTTTTGATCTGGATCTTTTAGCAGGAAAAGAAATTGTTGTACGCCGGGCTAAAGCGGGCGAGAAGATGGTTACCTTGGATAACCAGCCGAGGCTTCTTGGTAATGATATTTTAATTATCGCGGATAAAGACAGGCCGCAGGCTATAGCCGGGATTATGGGGGGTAAAGATACGGAGGTTACGGTTAAGACGCGCAACATTTTACTTGAATCAGCGGTGTTTAATCCCGTGCTTGTCCGCCGCGCCAGGCAAAAGCTGGGTTTGCAATCCGAGTCAGCATACAGATTTGAAAGAGGAGTTAATTTAGAAACAGCTAGGATTGCTTCTTTGGCTGCTCAAGAGTTGATTTGTAAATTGGCTTCCGGAAAACCCTGTGGATATAAGAGTTCAGCTTCAACTAAACCATCTGGTGTGTTGATTAATTTAGAGCCGGAATATGTAAACAGGATATTGGGGGCAAATATGCCAGCGCTCAAAATCAAGAAAATCTTAAATGGTTTGGGTTTTGATTCAAAGACGCGTTCAAAAAACAGGCTTGTGGTCAAGGTGCCTGGTTTCCGCCAGGATGTAAATTTACCTATAGATTTAGTGGAGGAGGTTGCGCGTATTTATGGCTATACTGAAATTGCGCAAACCTTGCCTGCCATAAAACCAAATGCAAGCATTAGCGGCAAAAGGGATCTTATTTCACATATAAAAAATGTGTTGGTTGGCTTAGGCTTGCATGAGGCAATTACCTATAGTTTAGTTGACCGGGCCCTCTTGGCAAAATCCGGGGTTAAACAGGACATGCAACCAGTTGAAATTCTTAATCCTTTAAGTAAAGAACAGGAGGTTTTGCGCCCCACGCTTCTGCCTAGCCTTATCCGCTGCTTGGCATATAATTTAGATCAGCAACAGGAATATATCAATATCTTTGAGATAGCCGACGTTTTTTCAGGAGGGGCTGATGTTGCGCAGCACCCGGCCTTATCGGATCGGCCGGTGCGCGCTTCTGCGCAGGGGCGCCTACAGGAGTCATTATCTTTAGGTATAGCTTTATGCGGGGTAAGCTCTTTTTTAACCAGGCAGGGCTTAATCAAAGATGAGGTTACCATCCTTCATTTAAAAGGTATTTTAGAAGGTTTATTTAATAAGCTTGGGATCAGGGATTATGATTTTAAGAATCAAGGAGAAAGAGGGGTTAGTATTGTTGTCAACCAGCAAGAAGCAGGCATCATGCTCAGTTTAAATAAGAAAGCTTTGGCTGCCTTTGATATAAAGAACAAGCAGGTTATTTTGGCCGAGTTAGATTTAGAGAAAATATCCGCGTTTATAAATTTAGACAAAAAATTTTCAGATCTGCCCAGGTACCCGGCAATAACCAGGGATATAAGTTTTGTAGTTAAAGGCGGCGTATCTATCAAGGATTTACTGGCGGCAATAACAGCCAAGGGGATGCCGCTATTGCGTTCAGCGAAGGTTGAAGATTATTACCAGGGCAAGCAGATTCCCGAAGGGTGTAAAGGCCTTACCGTGTCATGTGTTTATCGCGCAGATGACCGGACGCTTACTGAAGAAGAAATAAGCCTGCTGCATAATTCCATCTGTTCTTTATTAGAAGAACGTTTTAGTATAAAATTGCGTTAGAAAAATAGTAAAAACGCAGCTGGGATTGACTTTAACCTTGGATATGTGCTATACTTTTTATAGAAAATACATGTTCTTTTAGATATCCCTGCGGTGCACGTTGGAGACCTTGATAATTATTGAACCAACACTTTTTTTCAGGGAGCCCAAACTCTCTTGCCGCTTAGGCGCCAAGGGGAGGGCACCCACCTGAAACCAAAACGGTTCAGACTATCTATCCAACGGCACTTCTGCGGGGATTTTTTATTGAGCGGATAACTTACGGAAGCGATAGCGACGTAAGTTATAGCGAAAGCGTCCGCGAAATGAGCACCTATAGATTTCTTAGCGAAACCCTTGCGAGTATTAGTGAGCAAGGATAACCCCGCTTCTTGCGGAGACTTGCGAAACAAGGTGGAGCAGCGGGGTAAGCAAGTGGTAATTTTATCCAAAGAAATCCTCACTAATGCGCATGAATAATACTATGGATCTTTTTGAGGAAAAAACACAAAATAATACCAAGGAACTTCCTTTAGCGGTACGCATGCGCCCGGCTCACCTTGATGAATTGCTGGGCCAGGATCATATATTAGGAAAGGGAAAATTATTGCGCCGGGCTATTGAAGCCGACCGTTTAACCTCGCTTATTCTTTTCGGCCCTCCCGGTTCAGGAAAAACTTCTTTGGCCTGGTGCATCGCCAAGATGACCCAGGCAAACTATGTGGCTATAAATGCCACTACTTCTAATGTCGAAGAATTAAGAAAGATTATTGCCGCCTCTAAGCTAAAAACCAGCCAGGGCCAAAAGAAAACCATCCTTTTTATCGATGAGATACACCGTTTTAATAAAGCGCAGCAGGATGTGCTTCTGCCTGATTTAGAGGAAGGCAGGTTTATATTGATCGGGGCAACTGTGCATAATCCCTATTTTTCGCTTACCTCCGCTTTGCTTTCTCGTTCCATTGTCTGTGAATTAAAAGCGCTTGAGGCAGCAGCTTTGTTGGAGATAATTAATAATGCCTTAAAAAATAAAGACAGGGGGTTAGGCAGTATTAAGGTTAAAGCTGATAAAAAAGCGCTTAATTTTTTAGCCAAGATTTGTGAAGGTGATGCGCGCAGGGCTTTGTCTGCATTGGAGCTGGGGGTTTTAACTACTGCCGCTAAGGAGGACGGCTATATTATTTTTGATTTAGAGATAGCCCAGGAATCCATCCAGAAAAAAGCGGTAGTTTATGACCGTGATGAAGATGCCCACTATGATACCGTCTCGGCATTTATTAAATCTATGCGCGGCTCTGATCCGGATGCGGCGATCTATTGGATGGCTAAAATGCTCTATGCCGGGGAAGACCCGCGTTTTATCGCGCGCAGGATTTGTATCCTGGCTGCCGAAGACGTGGGCAATGCCGACCCCATGGCTTTGGTTTTAGCTAATGCTGCTTTGCAGGTTTCTGAATTTGTGGGTATGCCTGAAGCCAGGATACCTTTGGCCCAGGCGGTAATTTATGTCTCCTGCGCACTTAAATCAAACGCAAGCTATTTGTCGATTGAAAAGGCAACGCGTGATATTAAAGAGAAAAAAGTGCAGCTTGTCCCGGATCATTTGAAAGATACTAATTATAGCGGAGCGGAGAAATTGGGGCATGGAATTGGGTATAAATACGCGCATGATTTCCCTGGGCATTTTGTAAAACAAAAATATACGCATAAGAAAGTCTGTTACTATGAGCCTACCAATATAGGCTACGAAGCCAAAATTAAAGAGCGGCTGGAAAAATGGCAAAAGGCGGATTAAAATGATTTTAACAATGCAGATTCTGGCGGGTTTAGGCGTGGGGATGATCATATACGCGATTTGTGGTATTTTTACTGCCGGGGCATCCTCTGGGCCGCAGAAGGAAGAAAAAGAAGAAGATGATGAATATAGGCCCAGGCTTTCTGAAGAGCCTAACCAGGAGCAGAAAATACGACGCCTGGAGAGTCAATCGGAGGAATTAGAGAACCAGTTAATTCAGGTAAAAGCAGAGTATGAGAGGGAGAAGGCGGAATTTTTATTAGCCAGGGAAAAAGAGTCTCAATTTTCCGATGAGTTGAAGCGTAGGGAGGAGTGGGTAGCCAGGGCTGAGACAGAATTGGCTAAGAAAAGGGCCGAGGGCCTGGAATTAGAAAATAAGTTTATTGTCAAAGAAAAAGAATTGCAGGAGGAATTTACCAAGAATGTAGAGTTGTCGCGCCAGGTCCGCGAATTAAAAACATCATTAGAATCGGAAGATAAAGAGGTTAAAGCCAAAGAAGAACAGCTTCAGATTCAGAAGCACCAGATAGAAAAACAGCTCCAGGATATTAAGGGGTATTTAACTTCCATTTCCGAGTTTAATCGTAAAGAAAAAATCAGCGAGTGGGTGCCCAAGCAGGAGTTTAACAAGCTTAACGAAGAGTATACGCAGTTGGAAAAGGAATTAGAGGGCAGGGAAGAAAAATCCCGCTTGCTGGTTGAAGAGCTGCTTCAGCTTAAGAATCAGCTGCAGGAAAAAGCGGCGTTTGAGGATTCTTTCGACAAACAGCCTCCAGCGGGAAACGTTGCGCAACCGCAGGCAGAGCAGGGGCCTGAAAAGCCTGTCATGGAAAACATTCAAAATGAAGAGGGGGAAGAACTCGCCGCTTTTGTGGATATAATAGAAGAAAAAACAGTTCCCATAGAAAAGAAGCTGGAGGAAGTAAAAGAAGAAACGAAGATAGAAATACAAGAAGAGGCGAAAACTCAAGAATCTTCGCAGGGGGAAGAAAAACCCGGCGTTCTGCCTGTGCCGCAGACTGCCCTGGAGAAGGTAAGAAATATCGGGATTATGGCGCATATTGATGCTGGAAAAACCACTACTACTGAAAGAATACTTTTTTATACCGGTCGTTCCTATAAGATCGGGGAAGTGCATGACGGAGCGGCAGTTATGGATTGGATGAAACAGGAACAGGAACGCGGCATTACCATTACTGCTGCAGCCACAACCTGTTTTTGGAAAGGGCACCGTATTAATATTATCGACACCCCGGGACATGTTGATTTTACCGTTGAGGTTGAAAGATCCCTGCGCGTGCTTGATGGAGCAGTGGCGGTTTTTTGCGCCGTTGGCGGAGTAGAGCCGCAGTCAGAAACAGTCTGGAGGCAATCTGACAAGTACCATGTTCCTAAGGTTGCTTTTATCAATAAGATGGATCGAACGGGAGCGGATTTCTACAGCGTATTGAACGCGATAGAAAAAGACTTGAATGCCTGTGCTGTTCCTTTGGAGATACCTATTGGCAGCGAAGATAAATTCCGCGGAGTCATTGATTTAATTGAGATGAAGGCTTATATTTACAATGAAGCGTCCATGGGCAAGGAATTTGATGTTGAGGATATCCCTGAGGAGTTAAAAGAACAGGCAAAAAAATTCCGGCATATTATGGTTGAGAGGGCGGTATCCGGAGATGATATCCTGATGAAGAAATTCCTGGAGCAGGAAGAGGCGATTACCCAGGAAGAACTATACCGGGCTATCCGGGAAGGAACAATAGCTAATAAAATGGTACCGGTTACTTGCGGGGCATCCTTTAAGAATAAGGGTGTGCAAAAACTCTTAGATACCATTGTCGCTTTTCTTCCTTCTCCTTCGGACCTTCCGGCAGTCCAGGGAGATGATCCGGAGGCTCCGGAGAAGAAACTGCAGCGTAAGGCTGATATTAATGAGTCGTTCTGCGGCCTGGCTTTTAAAGTCCAGGCTGATCAGCACATGGGAAAGTTGGTTTATGTGCGTGTATATTCGGGTATCCTTGCAGCCGGCACTTATATTTTAAATACCACCAAGAACAAAAAAGAAAGAGTAGGTCGTATTGTTCAGATGCATGCCAACCAACGTGAAAATATCGATCATGCTTTTGCCGGCGATATTGTGGCAATTCCGGGATTAGCTAACACAATAACCGGTGATACGCTTTCTGATATGGACAATCCTATAATTTTGGAAGCGATAAAATTTCCTACTCCGGTGATTTCTTTAAGTATTGTGCCTAAAAGCCGCTCGGATCAGGACAAATTAGGCAAGGGCCTTGCTAAGCTTACCGAGGAGGATCCTACTTTTAAAGTGGAAACTGACGAAGAAACCAAAGAGGTCATCCTTACCGGCATGGGAGAGCTGCATTTGGAGATCATCGTTGACAGATTAAAAGAAGAATTCGGAGTAGAAGCGGTGGTGGGCCAACCAAAGGTTGCTTACCGGGAAACTATTTTAAAGCAGGCAAGCGCGGAGAGTAAATATATAAAGCAGTCAGGCGGGCGCGGCCAGTACGGACATGTAGTTTTAGAAATTTATCCTAATAATCCCGGGGAGGGTTTCAAATTCATAGATAGCATTAAAGGGGGTGCAATCCCGCGTTCATTTATCCCGGCAGTTGAGAAAGGCGTGATTGAAGCTATGCAAAAAGGAGTTTACGGAGGATACCCGGTTGTAGATGTGCAGGTAGAATTGGTTGATGGATCATTCCATGAAGTGGATTCTTCGGAAATTGCCTTTAGGATGGCAGCTATATTTGGGTTTAAAGACGCATTTATGAAAGGAAACCCGGTGTTTCTTGAGCCTAGTATGAAACTGGAGGTTTCTACTCCTGAGGAATATGTGAATGGCTGCGTAGGATATATCTGTTCTCACCGCGGCAAGATCCTGAATATCGATGCTAAGGCTAATCAGAAGATTATTTCAGCCGAGGCTCCCTTGGCAGAGATGTTCGGGTATGCTAGCAGTTTCCGCTCTCTTTCCAGCGGACGGGCAAACGCCACTATGGAATTTGATAAATATACGCAGGTCCCCGGGCAAGTCGCCCAGAAGATACTGCAGGAGAGGCAAAAACAAAAAGAGGAGGAAAAATAAACCATGAAGAAGATATCCATTTTATTGTCGGTTATTTGTTTAATGTTTTGCTATGGGAGGATCTTGGCTATGGATGGAACAACTGTAATTTTGGAGACTAATCAAGGGGATATAGAGGTTAAATTAAAACCTGATGTTGCGCCAAAGGCATGTGAGAACTTTATTAAGTTAATAGACAAAGGTTATTATGACGATTTGATTTTCCACCGCGTGATCAAGGGATTTATGATTCAGGGCGGAGACCCTACGGGAACCGGGATGGGCGGGGAATCAGCCTGGGGCAGTCCTTTTGAAGATGAGGTAAGTCCTGTAGCTAAATTCGACGGCCCGGGAATTCTGGCCATGGCAAATTCCGGCCCTAATACAAATGGCAGCCAGTTTTTTATTACTTGCGCTAAAACGCCATGGTTAAATATGCGCCATACCATCTTTGGCGAAGTGGTTTCCGGTTTAGACGTAGTGCAAAAAATCGAAAATACCCCGGTTAATGCTGAAGACCGGCCTGTTACCGAGCAGAAGATCATCCGGGCATATATAAAATCCAAGCCCTAAACTTTCCCCGTAAACAGAAAGGGCCATGGAAACATGGCCCTTTCTGGAGGGGATAATCCTCGATGGCTTGCGCTATCGTTTTTCCTCCACATTTTAGTTAACAAAAAAGAGTAATTAAAGCATGCCATATGCCGGATAAAAATCAAGGTCATTTTAAGGTCCTTTAGAAAGCGTTTTCTTAAAAATGCAAAAAATAGATTATCACGGGGAATTAAATTGCGCGCAATTAAAAGCAGTGGAGTCAATTGACGGCCCGCATTTAGTAATCGCCGGCGCAGGCAGCGGAAAGACACGTGTTTTAGTGCACCGGGTTGCTTACCTGGTTGAGAAAGGAGTTAAGCCCGAACAGATCCTTTTGCTTACTTTTACGCGCCGCTCAGCCGAAGAGATGCTGCGCCGGGCAAGCCTGCTTTTAGATGAGAGGTGCAAGCATGTTTCCGGAGGCA
>Ga0265297_10004520_pt1 | contig 22613 bp, 50 predicted proteins | sample Munlanlwell13791_FD_192502 | JGI IMG/M metagenome (GOLD analysis project Ga0265297, IMG submission 192502) | Leachate microbial communities from a municipal landfill in Southern Ontario, Canada - Leachate well 137-91 | ecosystem: Engineered > Solid waste > Landfill > Unclassified | place... | reverse complement strand
AGACGAGGCCGGGAACGCAATCGAAGCGGCAACGGTGAACATCTATGACTCTACCGGGGCATTATTTGCCACTGCCGCTACCGATGCCGCCGGAGTCATCACGACACAGGACGTAACCGTTGGCTATTATGCCCTGTCCCCTTTGGACTACACAGCAGGGGATGGGTACATCAAGAAGACGACGACAAACCCGATCACAGTAAAAATCTACAAAGACGGGTATGAGACTTATACCCATACAGACCCTCTTGTAGAAAAGACAGCTTTAACAATAAAGTTAAGACATTCTCTATCACAGGGTAGAGATGAGATGGCTGTAGCATTTAAATAAGGAGATAGAGTGATTAATTTAAGTAAGGAGTTGTTAGCTGAATACGGTCAACGGTGTCTTGAAGCGGAGATTGCAAATGCCAAACTACAAGAATGCAAACAAAGAGTCGCCGCAGAACTTGGAAGAAAACCGGAAGTCACAAGAGGAACAGGAGAAGCAAAATCGGATTCACAGGAAGTACCCAAGTAAAGAGTTGGGTTGGTATGAAACGTGGTGCTTTGAAGGGAGTTCATAGTGTCTGAAGAGATAGAAGAGGTTAAAAGATCATTAGCGGTTTTGTCTGAGAGAGTTGGTAATTGGATGGATACTACTAATGAGTATAGAAAATCTTTGTGTGGTAAAATAGACGTAATACAAGATAAATTAAATAACTTACCATGTGAGTATGGTAATGCAAGATATCAGGGACTAGCAAATCAAATAAAATGGTTATGGGGACTATTGTGTTCCCTCGTGTTGTTAGTGGTTAGCGAACTGTGGAGGAAACGATGAATACTATTCTACTTATGGTTATTAGCTTCGTACTTGGCGGACTTATGTTCCCTTGGGTATTAAAGCAGTTAGACAAGTTTTTTGCAAAGAATGACTAGGTGAGATATGGCAGATGCGCCTGATAATTGGTCTTGGAAAAAGTTGCTTCTTGGTGTGTTTGATGGCCGTAATTACGCTAAAGCTCTGGTTTTTGGCGTTTGTCTTGCTATTATTATCACACTTAGCTATTGTGTTATCACTGTGGTTAAAAGTAGAATCATTAAACCGATTCCTACTCAATCAGTCGAAACCAATCAAGGTGAAATCACGACGAACAATATCGACGAAACTAAAAAGGGCTGGCAATTATTTGGCGGTTTGGTTCAGATAAATAACTAGATTCCTCTAAGCTGATCCCTAATTTTCTCTAGTCTGGAATTCTTATCCTTATTTATCTCTCCGAATAAGAAGATTCTTTTGTTTCTAAATATCACTCCACCCTCTTCCTCAATATTAAACTTAATTTTATTTTCTCTACATATTTTTTCCATCACCTTCTTTTTTTCTATTAATATCTGTTCCTTTGCTTGTGCAAACCTCTCCATTATTTCTCCTTTTACATACTAAACATTTACACCAATCGAAACATTCTTTTTGACCTGTGGGGAATAATCCCCTAGACTTCTCACCCAATTAAATGCTCCCGTGGATATCAATATACATAAGATCGGTATTTTCTCTGCAACTTCTCCTGGGTGTTAGTTCTATCTTAATCACCCCAAGATCGCATGGTGTAAGCATCCTCTCAGCCACATAAGACGGTTTCCCCGGGACATATCCCTTCAAAAACGACCCAGTTCTAGCATACATAATCTTCTTCTTCTTTAAATATACATCAGTTTTACTATGAGATAAGTATAGTACACTCTGAAACGCTATAGACTTCTTGTGATCGTGACCTTGAAGGTAGATATCTGCCCAAATATTACTATCCATCTGCTGGACTTTGTTTAATGACCCACCCACCAACCTTGAAGCACCAGCCCCATGATGGGCGTATAGGTCAATAGAAGCAGACTTAGTTCCATACTTAAATATCAGTCTTACCGCACAGGTCTTCCCAAGGTACTTACACCCCAAATACTGGCATAACCTTTGGGTGGAAGTATCCCCACTAGAAAACTTGGCATAGTGGTTACCTTCTATAAGACCTATCAGTTTCCCCTTCATAAACGCTATCTCTTTGTAGAAATCTTTTACTCTCTTGTAGTAAACTTCATCTAGGGATTCTTGGGTAGATTCGTGGAGTTCTTCTGCATTAAGTACTCGCCTTTCCGAATAAGAAGCCAAGTCATCATAATCTCCCATCCCCAAGAAGTAGCATCTCTTCTTATTCTTAGCCCAATCAATAAACTCCAACCAATGGTTCTCATCACAAAGAGGTGCGTATCTATGAACATCTCCGAATGGTATGAGGTATATGGGTTCATTTAGTTGACTACAGGGTATACTGTACTTAAATACCTCAAAAAGACTATCCTGATATCCCATTATTCCCCCTTTGTTTTCCAGTATCTAAACCACTCGTCCAACTCTTTTGATAAATCATTCTTAATTTTCTGAAACTGGAACTTATCTAGTTGATAAAGCCATAGGCGGTCTATCTTACAGAGTATATGTTGAAGTTGCCCAATTCTATTTTTAATCTGACGATGAGACATTCTATTTCTTATTCATTTCATACATAATAACGTCGAGGATTCTTACAATGGCATTACTAATTAATTCATCCTCCTTGGATATTGAAAGCTCATTCCAATCAGCCCAAACCAGGTCTCTAAGGACACACCTTAACTTAACTTCTATTCTTTTAGCTTTTTTTGATGTTCCATCATGCACTTTTCACATAGTGTTATAACCCATCCTTTCGTTTGTTTTACTTTATTCATAGAACCACAATTCTCACACACAATAGAAGAAAGTCTCTCAGCAAAGTTAATCATGCCTTGTTGTCTTTCATTACACCCATAGGTGTAAAATCTTAGAGTTCCATATTTTTCTTTTATCTGAGAAGCCTCAACCTGAGGATAATGATTATGATCGGTATCCCATTGAAGCAAATAACAAAGATTATCTAATACCCAATACCAACCGTCTCCACAACAAACACCACTTTTAAGTATCTTTGGATACTTCTTTATTAGATTACTATTCTTCATCTTCAACAAAATCTAAATGACCTTTAGCGCAATACCCAAGAGAATGAATTAGTCCTTCTACAATATATAAAACCTCATCAAGAAGAACTTGATCTTTGAATGTTGCAGATACTTCCGTGTGTTCATTTTTTAGAGTTATCTTTTTCATCTTCTCCGCCCTTTCCGCATTCAGGACACTTTATAGAACCATAGTCTTTGTAGTCCATTGGTCCAATAGGACATGGTTCACCAAAAGGCCATAAGCCATAACCATAACATGTGGTACATTTCTTCATTTCCCATTCCTCCGCATTCTTTCCAAGATATCTTCCACCCGCTTCATTTCATCAGGATTCTTAAGAATAGAGATCCACCGCTTTCCGTCCTTGACCCTAACATACGCATGGACCGGATTCTTCATAGAGTCCCGTTGGACAGCCCATTCCGCTTCGTAACCGTTCTCCTTCAATAGATACAAAGCATACTTGGCCCGGTCTTTGCAGTCCCACTTCCCGTCATGCCAGTGTTGGGGGTAGATTTCCTCCATCTTGCGGCCCTGCTCGCCGTCGCAATTCGTAGAGGTTAATAAGGCCCGGTCCTCGATGTCGTCTATGGACATGCGATCTGATGGAAGAGCATAGACGCAGAGAGTCAACCCGATAAGGCATAGGATTGCTCGAAGTGCTAGTTGTCTACAGGTCATTTTACCCTCCAAGGATTCTTAAACAGCCCCTTCACCCAAACCACAATCACCGCCACAACCGCACAGATTCCTACGAAGAAGCCGATGAGGATGGCTAGTATCGACTTCATATCATCCCCGCCTCACGGCATTTTTGGAGGGCTTTATCCGCTCCAATCACGGATACCAAATTCTCTCCACTATGCGAAACAAACTTATCTCTTAAATACGTTAACGCTCCCGCCGCCTCCTTCCCCGCTCGCAACTGGGCCTCAAGACGTTTGACGGGGAGGGATATTGATAGCAAAGCAGTCTCGGCTAATTTAATCTCATACGCCCTTCTTTCTGGAAGCATATCTCCATCAGCGATACAATGCTTATTCGAGTCTAACGCCTCCCGCAAAACCACATTTTCGAGTTTCAATATCTCGTTCTCTTTTATTAAATCATTTTGCACTTAGCTAACCTCCTAGCCAACTTTCTCTTTTTATTAGACCGATCCCAATACTCTCTTATTTTCTTGGGATGCTTCGGACAAGTTTGGATATGATCTCCAACTTGCTCGGCAGAAGAATTATCAGCAGGAAAATCTTTTCCGCAATAAGCACACCAAGTCTTGGTTCTCTGTGTACTCAGTTCCTTCTGCAACGAGTCGATTTGCTTCTGCTGTTCATCCACTTTATTTTCAAGAAAAACACATTGAACCATAACTGGATGGTCGAAATTAAAATCAAAGTTTTCTTTTTCGGCCAACTCGACAATTTCTTTATAATGCTCCAACTCCTCCACCCTCTTCTGGACTATGAGAGATTCGGATTTCAGAATAGGGAAGTTTATATGGGCAAACTCTCCGTGATACTTAATGGCTGATAGGTCATACTTGATAGCGGCTTCAATCTCCGTCTTGTAATTTCCAAGATTTATTTTCTTATCATTGACGGATATTTGTGCCCGATAGCATTTACACTTTATGACATAAGACACGCCTTTATAGATAGAAGTCAATTCGTGCTTATTTCTCTGAATATTTTTGTTCTGGTTATTCTGTAACTTTGACGCTATTCGCAAATTACATTTTCTATTATCCAGACCGTTATGGTTTATATGGTCTACAAACTGACCCTTTTTTGCACCCATAATCAAACGGTGCATACGGATATTCTTAACTACCTTATTTTCTTTGTGGTAACAAATTGCATAAACCACCCTTCCGTTGTTGTTTGAAAATGGACACCAATGGTATTTAGATACTTTTTCGTAATCTTCCGCATCGAAAATAACGGAATATCCCCCTTTCATTTCAATCGCCTTCCTCTCACAATCCTTTTTTAAGTCGTCTGTAGTCATTTGAGTTCCTCTAGTATCCAAGACAGGTCACGACCAAATTTAGCGTCCTCTGGTTCCATAGCATCCGAGTAAATCCGCTTTCCTTTCTCGTCCTCAATAACGATATAACTAGCATCTTCCTTCCCAAACCCATTGTTGGATTGGAACTCTTTTTCTTCTTCGCTCAGTTGTTCAAAACTTACAAGTTTGACTGTTCGCATCGTTCTCTCCTTTTTTATTTCGTCGGGCGTCATTCTGGCCTCTCGTATTCTGTTGGGCTTATTCCGCAGGTGCAAGCGGTTCCGAGTTCACCGTCAAAATACTGGTTCATCTTGCAGAATGGATTCTTCTTATCGTGTTCCTGATACTCCTTTTTCCTCTCATCTTCCTTGGGCATGGTGGGTTCCTTTCTCATCCTTCAAAATAACTGGATGTAGTTTGTAAAACGGAATCATACTCATAGTGTCGTTACAATGAAATTGCCACTCCTGACCGTCAACATATTCAAGGCGGTGGTCGCAATGCTTACACTTCCATTTAACTCCTACTTCAAGATCAATTCCTGTTAGCGTGTTCATCTTCTTTTCCTTTCTTGTAGGTGGAGCAATGACAGGGGCAATAACACTCGTCCCCAAAAGATTCTTTAGAGCATCCACATACGATACAGGGTTTCTCCTCACAAGACTTCTTTGGGGTGGAGGGGTTCACTTAGATCCTCCTAATTTTCTTCTTATTACCTTGGCACACTGTTCCAGCCTTTGTGCGTCCAACTTGCAGAACATTATTCTGTCAGTCCTCTTAACAAACGATTCGATTCCTTCCAATAACTGACACAATGAAATTGATGTTACAACTTCGACCATGGCTCCCCTTCTTTCTTGTGGTGGTTAAAAGAAAAATTCCTCTTTAATTTCAATCTTTGCTTTATGTTTTTTAAGAAATCTTTTCAACTCATAGACAAATGGTTGTCCGTTTTCCTCACCAGAATAATCCCAATGCGTTTGAGCAGAAATATATCTTTCTTTTTTATTTAAAGTTCCGATCATGGGAGTACAAGCATAGCCAAAACCACCATCACCACTATTTGTAATGGCATCTATGTCACTTAGGAATCTTTTGATCCGTTCAAATTCTTTATCGGAACATTTAAAATAAATTCCTGCGCTAGTAGACATCCCCTCCCCCTATCTCCGTTTAAGGTTTCAGTAATTCTACTCCCGCCAAGAACGCTTCCATCTCGTTACAGATTGTATCTATAGACGGCTCAGAAACCGTTTCCCCGTATTTCCTGTCTTGATGTTCATACTCCGAAGCCTTCATCCTTAAAATTCCTTCCCAACGATCAAATAGTTCTTTAACTACCATGACTCCTCCGTTTAAGGTTTCTGTTTTTCATTTGGAATTGCTTCAATATCTTCTATTGCAGATAACACTTCGTTAATTAATACACCAGAAACAAGATTTAAAATGCTTGCAGTCATCATATCCACTATGGCATGAAATATTGGCAGAGAAAGCATCGTGTTTGTTTCTTGTACATATTGTTCGTATGGTTCTCTCATGGGTTTTTGTAATAAGTATTCATTACGCAAAGAACCAATGAGTCCTTCTTTTACATTTCGATGTACTTGATCCATGAAATTACGCTCAAAAAGTTTGTTCATTACTTGATGTCTATCCATTATCTCTCCCCTCATTTAAAATTACTGTGCGTCATCTGGTTAAGATGAGTATTACTCGGATACTTTTTCGGTATCGACAAACTTCTCTGGCGTGTCACCAGCGTTTAGTAACCCCGATTACCATTCGGCGCACAGCAAACTTTTACTTCCCATCTTGTTCTAGGGCTTGTTTACCTAACAATCTCTCTGATTCTTTGAGGATGGCTTTTGAACAAATATTACCTCTATGATAGCTTCCGTAATGATTAACAATCTCAGACGCCCTATTAAACGCCCAGGATGCCGCCCATCTAACAGCATCTTCTAAGAAAATAATTCCACCATGGTCTAATAACTCTTGTTTGTACGCTTCGAAATCCTTTTCAAACTCATTCTTCTCCCTCATAACCCCAACTCCTTTTGTTTGGATTCCAAACGATCAAGAATGCGAACGACTTGTTCGGTTTTATAAGTATAATCTGATAAGACGTCGCTTATAAGATTCTTCGCCTTGTTGAAAGCCCAGGATGCGGACCAACAAGCAACTTCGTATTCTGGATTATCAGGATCTCTTGTAATCCACATCTGTGTTCTCAAATCTTTCTCAAACTCATTATTTTTAATCACGGCATCCTCCCCTCTTCTAAGTAATACTCAATCTGGTCTAGAACCCAGTCAATATGCTCACAGTAACGCTCTGATTCGTATGCTCTAATAAAGTCTCTGTCTTTAACATGTTTAGATATAAACTTTTTACACCTATCGGATTCCTCCCTAAGATTCTCTATCGCTTCATCTATCCGGCGTTCTTTGCGTGTCATTTAGACTCCCAAGGTTTAGATTCGAGATAGGAGATGATCTCATTAATTCTCCTATCAGAATTACTCAAAGCAATATCACTATGTAAACCTCCCATTTTCTCAGGCAACTCCACACTATCCACCAAATGTCTTTTAGCACCGCAATTAGGACAGTATCTAATGTTATACCTCTTCTTAATCCATCCATCAGGAACATTAATAATGCAACCAGAAATCATTTCACAACATTCGTTCATATCACCTCTCCTGTTGGGATTCTAACTTTAACTCGTTTTAACTAAGATTAACTCGGGCTGTTTATCTTTTTTACAATCAAAATCAGTCAGTAAAGCCAACTTCCACTTCCATGTACTCATCCCCAGCCCAATCTACTTTCCTAGCATGACTCTCCACGATAAACTTATCATCTATCCCAATCTTCTCACACACCGCATCTATCGTGACCTTCTCCATGTTAGGCACATCAAACTTGCGTACAGTACCATTCTTACAGTAAAGTTTTGTATACACATCCATCTTAAAATAAAGGAATCCACTTGAGCCAACCTTAGTTGGCTTCCACACAGGAATCATCATCTTGGCCTTACTCTTCCACAGTCTTACTTCCGGTTTCATCTCCACAGTCTTAAGCGAGAATATTACATTGTATAAGCTATTAACCGAAGGAGGAACCGAAGTAATCTTGAACTTGATGCTATATGGCTTCTCATCCAAGACTACCTCGGTGTCCGTTTTCATTATTCTACTTTACGCCATCCTTTTAACTTCTCCCTGAACTCCCCAGTCTTAACCTTCTCCCCTGTCTGCGGATCAGCCATCGTCTGAGCCTCATGCGTAACATTAACCAAGACTTCCTTACCAATAAGTTCTGATAAGAACTGGTCATTAATCACGATTCCAGACAACGGAATATCCAACGCCTTGCAGAAGTTCTTAAACTCCACAAGGTGCTGGTTATTCTTCCACCACTTGTTGGTTGCCCTGTCCTTAATGTCCAACTTAGCACCATAAACCAAGTCCATGATACCCGTGAACATCGGTTTATTGACGTACTGTGCCACTCCATCAGCGTTCACAATCCCATCCACAATACGCAACTCAAGTTTAAGGCTATAAATATCCTTATCCTTATTAGCTTGCGTATTCGCCTTTGCCACTCTAACCTTAAGCCCGTTAGTAACAGGAAGCAAATTCTTATCCTGCTTAACGTCCGTTAGGTCTTGCACATCAAACATATCTCCCACATCACTCATCTTCTCTCTCCTTTTATTTAGGGGTTACGGCCCCTTTACCGATAGACTTTATAATCTCTTGATACGATACATTCTCAACTATCTCAGGCAGATTATACCTATTCTTTGCTTCAAAGTTTGCCCCCTTCTGACACCGAGCCAAGTACATATACTTATTATCTCCAATCCTTTTCTTATCAAGGTATATGGAAGCTGAGAACATTCCACCAACCATGTGTCTAAATCCACCCAAGATGGCAGGAGATAGGGTCATCGACTTATCAACCTTATTCTCCATAGCTTCATCGCCCTCTGTCTGAACATGTGCTGTAACAACCACATTACCTTTAAACGTCAGAATCTTCGTTATGGTAAAGTTATACAGCCATCTCCCAAGCGTTCCATACATCCCTCTAGTATCTAACGCACCGGATGATGTCCTAATCGCCTCATACTTATTAATGTAAATCCACCGATTCTCACTTAGGTAGGTAAAGTTATCCAGCACCAAAGTCTCAACCTTACCCTCTGCCTGATCCTTATGTGCCTGATCTATCGCCTTATCCAACCTCTCAAACGTAACCTTCACATCTTCCGTGGTCGAATTAAGAAACTCATCAGCCCATACTAAGTTATCCATAAGGAAAGGATTGGACTTTGCCGTATCCAATCCATTTGGCTCTGTCCCCAAGTAAGCAAACTTAGGATGCGTCATAGCAAAGAACGTCTTACCCGTTCCCGTCTGTCCATTTGCAAGAGTCTTAGTTGTCTGCTTCACCTTCCCTGCCAATATATCTTCCTTAGTCACCATCATACTGCCACCTCTTTCTCTTCTAGGTACTCGTTGGGGTTGACCCTTTCATAAAGTTGTTCTATGACAGACTCATCAGCACAGGAGATACAGATAGGTTTATATGAGCAGAAGCGACACTGACCCTCATTCTTTTTCCAAGCACCAATATGGTTAGTAGCCTCACACATTCCACTTAATGCTTTAATCCACCAAAGCGTATCTTGCTTCCACGCCTCAATCTGTCCCTGATTCCTATTAAACAACTGTCTCTGAAACTCAAAATGAAATCCAGCAGGTTCTCCCTTGTATGCTCTCTGCCTATGCCCAAACTGTATCCCATTGATTATGCCACCGGAACACTCACCAAACTTGGCCTTGCAATAAGCTGTATATGCCGTAATCTGTGAGTTGGGATCAAACTGTCCCCAGTAAGTCCAGTTGAACGCCTTCCCTGTGGTCTTATGGTCAACGAAATAGATGCACCCTTGTTGCTCCACAACTAGGTCAATCTTAACTTGGAACTCAATAGTGTCAGTCAGCTTAAACGTATCCACAACCTCAACTGACTTCACAGTCCACTTCTTATCTTCTTCAGCATAATGCTTCACATACGCATCTAACAATGCCAACCCATTCTCCTGTGTCTTAGCTAAGTCCGTCTGCTCAAGTTGAATGGGACACTTATTCGAGAATGAAGCTTTAGCCTTATCTATCCCCTCTCCTTTATAATATGCCTCAAGCCCCGCATGAACCGCTGACCCAAAGTTCTTATCATGCGACTCATCCCCTTCCTCAACCTTCTTTAAACACTTAACGTATTTAAGACGGTAAGACTCTGGACAGTTCTTAAATTGCTGTAGTTTGGAATTATCATAGATCATATCGCAAACTCCCCTACTCTCTCCCTCTGCTCAATCTCATCCAACTTCTTAACCAACCACTCACAGTCAGCCGGAGTAAACACGCCTTGTTCCAGCGTCCTCTCAGACACCAAGAAATCAAAGTGTTTCTGTAAGAACTCAGCACGCTTGCTTATCTTATCCATGATTATTTCCCCCTAATAATCTGATGAACTCTCTGTCGACTAACCTTATAAATCGTAGCAATATTGTCAAGGGTAAGACCCATCTTTCTGAGCCATACCATTTCTTTCCTGACTTCTTTCCTAAAAATTGCTCTCTTGTTTTTGATTGAATGTATTTTGAATTTTAGCATGATGCAATTTTACTACCTTAAAAGTATTTGTCAAGCATTATTTAAAAATAATTCTTTAACAGTAATACATATCTCTTGACATACAAATTACAGGTATGTTAACCTACTCAAGTATTATCAACCCAATTTTAGGAGTATCCATGAAAAAAGAAATCCAGTATGACCCCTCGCAATATCCAGTCCTCTTCGGAGAAGAATTAGAAAAAGCAATCATAGAAACAAAACAATCCCGAGAACCACTCATAAAACATTTAGTTTATAAGAATACAGCAACTCTCCTATATAGTCCTGATGGAGTTGGTAAGTCTGTTCTCGCACTTCAAATGGCATTACAATCCACCACTACCGAAGGTAAAGTATTTGCCCAATACGAAGTCGCCCAACCATGCAAAACAATTTACTTCCAGATGGAACGTCACATCGACGAATCGTATGAACGTCTAAAGAAAATGACTAAGATAGCAGATAAAGATTACAAAAACCTAGTTGTAGATTCCTCACTTCAAGGGCTGTTTGTAAATAACGAGGAGTCGCTAATAAAGATCCTAACAAGAATAGACTGGATAGTATTTGAAGCATTTGGAAGTACCAATCCAGACTTAATAATAATTGATCCAATCTACACCCTACTACCTTCCGGATTTAACTCTGATGAATCTATATTCTATCTCAACTCATTCTCTCAGTTAATACAGAATAAGTACAAATGCTCTGTATTATTCACCCACCACGCCAATAGAGGACAACGAAACTACAAGACTGGTAAGCGTGAAGAAGAGGATTTGTTCGGTTCTCGCTTCCTTCGGGCTCATTTTAGCGTAGTATACTCCATAAAATCAGAAACAGACGAAGACGACAACTCAATAGGCACTCTTTGGAAACTTGAGAAGTCCACATACAGAAACACAGACCAAGAAATCCACCTAACCTATGATCCAGACTCCACTCTTTCATTCATTCGACACGTTGGAGTTGACGGTTCAAACAAGAAAGACATGATAGATTCATTCCTTCTTATGCGTAAAAAAGACTTAAAATCGTTTACTATTGCTGAAATCATCAAATTCGCCCGCTGTTCCCACTACTACGCCACTTGTAGCGTCGAGTTGGAACGACCTTTTTTGGACTCCAAAGTTCCTAAGTCCAAGTCAAGCCCCATCTTATACACTTTCAAATCTCGTTCCAACTGATTTCGCTCCAACTACACACTATATTAGATATTAGTTGGATTGGAACGACTTGGAGCGGGAACGAAACTCCAAAGTCGTAATACAACAAAAAAGCCAGCAACTTTTGTGGATGCTGGCCCTCTTGTTTCAGTTATTAAGGATTACTTAATGACTGCGTCTATCCTGACTAACAGGTTGATGACTTGCCCGCCGATCAAGTACATCATGAATCCATTCAACATGATCCTTAATGATCCTAAGCTGTCCCTGGCTTAGTATCTCAAAGGACTCTGGGCGGTCCTTAGCTACATTCAACTGGTGAAGCACGTCTTCTTTGATTAGGTGCATGGTTACTCCTTATTGTTAAGCCTATAGCTATCAACCATTCTCATCACATCCGGTTCTTTCTCTAACTCTCTACAACATGCCTCCCACAGTTCTTGATCCCCGCTTAACCACTCGGCGATCTTGTCGTTAAGTTTCCCTCCCTGCATTAGATCATCTACAATCTCGTAGTCTGTCATTTTTGTACCTTTCCACATTTACATACAAAGCACTCTTTCATACCAACACATCCCCAAACAATCGCATAAGAGTATAAATGCTTATGCTTTTTTTTCTTTTTAATCTTCTTCATTGTCTAAACCCACACCAAGTAATCACCACAACCGACCAGAAACACAACGAGAACAATGTACCCCAGACTAGACCATTCATCATATCCCCCTCTGTTCTTCCAACGGATTAACCTCTACCCTCACCACCGCCTCTTTACTCTCTAGCATCCTTCTATACCTCACCCTCGCCCATCCTGCCCTGACCTTCAAATGCTCCTCGCAGTATGTATGGCCGAACTTCTTAGCCTTCTGGCATCCCGATTGATAACACTTGTTCGGATCTGCCAATACCTTTCGCTTTAAATACTCGGTTTGTCTACTCATCTACCGCATCCTTTCATAATACTCATTTAGTTGTTCGTCGTTACATTGATCTCGTAACCTAAAGAAATCCTTCCAAAGCTTCTCTATCTTCCTATGGTTTATATGTTCCTGCTTATACAACCGCATCAAGGACAATTTGATCCTAACCATGGAATTATCTATTTTACCCATAAAACCCCCTTTTAAACGTCTTGCCACGTCAACGCTAGGGCCATTTTAAAGCCCGTAGGCGTGTTTTAATGCCCCAAATGACCATTACTAGACGATACCCCTACTTTTCACTATAAAAACTATGATTTAGTATATTACCCTTAAACACCATATTTTTAGCCCAACTTGGCAGGCATAGCTTAGGGTTAAAGTAATGAGTTGCCCCTTTGGTATAATCACTCGTTTTTGATAACTCCCAAGCCCGTTTAGCCAGCTTATAATCATTAAGCCCATGCTTTAATAACCTAGTCGTCGTTGTCCCCCGATTATTCCAACAAGAAAACTGCCATTTCTTCATACATTCATAACTAGGAGTTTCTCCGCTTCTCTTGGCTCTATTGCGTATTACCTCCCCGACACAGATCATCCCAAGAAGCCCGTCGCAGTGGGCCTCAAGTAGAACAGTCTGTATAGGTACAACATCAGACTCCGCAAACGCAACACTATTACACCCGCTTATAGACAGCATTAAAACCAATATAATAGGGCGTGTTACGAATTTAATAATCGTGTTACGCATATTATCAGCCCTCTACCTTTCGTATAATATCGTTTATGTCATTTATCAACCTTCCAGCCCCACTAAAAGGCGACTCTATTGCTCTTTGCTCACCATGAGCCGCAGAGTAGTCATAATTCCTTTCTAATTCCTCTACTACTTCTTTTAGCTTCTTGTACATATCCGGTGCGCTTGCTATTAGATTGGCGTTAGCTTTGTCTGTGTCTGTTATCCTTGAACCACATGCAACCTTTGCTATTACGTTGTATTTATCATCTACAATTTCAACCCACTCCCAAAAGTATTCATCATTCGGCCCGACATCGTTGTTATAATCAGTTTTCCACGGTCCAGCAGTAAATTTCCCCATGTTATCCCTCCTATTTAATACGGTTTGTTTGGTTATAGTTTAATCCTCTTTCGCGGCCTTTCATCCACCATTTCCAAGCCATTACACGTTCATTTTGATAATCGTTAGAGTAGTTTGACCCACATGGAGCATCTTTACAAGGAGCTAGATAACCAGTATCCTGTTTAAACTCCAAGCATAAAACATCAAACGCTTCATTAAACATTTCATTATTTAACATAAGTTACCGAAATATAGTCAAATCCTTTTTCGATTAAGTCCCTTTTTGCATTTAAAGCATCTTCTTTGGAGTCAAATATACCCTGTTCAAACGCTTCCCCGTCCTCGTCAATTATTGCAACTCTATATTTTGTGTTCATGATCCCCTCTTTTCCCCGCTTCTAGCGGTGTTTTGTTGGTGTGATTATGCTTCACATTCAATTAGTTGATCTGCGCTATGATAACCAGTTCTAGCATAGATAACACCGTTTAGAGCTTCCCCATTGAAACCGTTGATACAAGTCACAAGCTTTAATTCTTCTTCTGTTGCAATTCCGTTTTCAATTATGTAATCCCATATTTGATTGTTTGTCATGTTTGCTCTCTCCTCGTTTGGTTGTTGTTTATATTGTGGTATACATCTCCCTCTGAATATCAGAAAACTTAATACCTCCATTCTCATAGGCATTCTCTCTCGTTTACCCTTCCATTAATGTCCATTGATCTATCCATGTGTCAAGTGTAGCATAATATAGGATAATGTCAAGTGCGTAGAAAGGAAAATAACACCAAAAGCAATAAAGATTAAAAAGGTAGATATTCTACATATCAACACAAAAATTCGCCAACATACAAGATATAGTAACACTTAATTAAAAACCCTTGACAGTGACGCTTAATCGTAATATCGTAATCATACGATGAATGAAGAAATAATACCCGCAAACGAATTACCCGCAAAGATTCCCGCAAAAAAAGTTTTCAAGCCAAGAACCTACAAAAAGATAGACACAACAAAGCCTTTAACTAAAAGACAACTACAGATATTTACCCTATTCGAATCAGGACAAACACAGCAACAAATAGCCGATCAACTCGGCCTTCATCCTTCATATATTGGGAACACTTTACACAATCACGCTGACCGATACACTTGTAGAAAGGATTATCATAAGTTAAACGGTATTAATATTCTAAATGCCAAGATAGAGGAGAAAAGGAATAATCCTAGCCGTAAAGACGTGGTTGATATTGTTATGGACTTACACGAGCTAATCGAGCCAAAGAAAGAATCAATCACTATTATTGACAAGCAATTAAATATTAACACTCAGGATTTAGACAATTTGCCATTAGAGGACAAGCTAGAAAGGATCAGACGTGCCTTATCGGACGGAAGCGCAAACTAGACCTAACATAATTTGCATTATCGGACATTGATAGAGACAAAGTATGAAAAGATTATCGGACATTGAGAGCGATAGAGAATATCGTGCCGGCTGGTTCACCTGCCAGCATCACAAGCGTCAATGCTACCTAGTCTGTATGCCATGCCTCATGCAAGCCAAGCATCATCTAAGCGATGTACCTATGACTCGCACTATGTACAATGAGAAGCCCAAGCATATTGTTAGGCATACTGTTATTACTGTAGAATTAAATAGGGGGGGGCAGGGGCCAGAAGTCGGGGGTGGGGTCTAGGAACATGGGACCTCTCACAAATTTTTCATATTTTTTTTATATATAAATTTTTAGTCGATTAACATAAGGAGCTCACATGAAATTCACCATAGCCTTCACCGACAAGTCCAAGATTAAACTCAAGTCTTTCAACTACGACCAAGAACGCTCAAGTCTCTGTGGGGCGAATATGAGTGTGTATAGTTATGATAAGAATAAGGTGATTTCGTTTAGTTTGACTAATCCGCAGATTGCTTATGTGGAATATGAGGTAGAGTGAGCGTACCTTTTAAACAACCGGATATCACAGGTTCTACTGCTAAGGTGTCCACGATCATGGAGGCCAATGGGAGTAACTTGGACAAGGTTACTGCTATGAACGCCGCATTCGAGTGTCCGAGGACTCTTCAGGAGAACATGGAGTTTCGTGTAAATCTTGGCTTAAAGACTGCTCGTAGTGCTGAACTACAGGCTCTTTTAAAAAGTGTTTGTAAAGAGGATATAATATTCTGGATTAATGCGTTTGTCTATACCTACGATCCTCGGAAGAATCCTTCTGTAATACCGTTTGTCCTGTACGAGTTTCAAGAGAAGTTCATAAAGGAGTTGTGTTGGAGGATAGATAACCAGAAGGATTTGCTTATTGATAAGTCTAGAGACATGGGTGTCACTTGGTGCGTACTTCTCGTACTTACTTGGTACTGGCAGTTTGCTGGAAGTGGATTTGACTTCCTCGTTGGTTCTCGTAAGGAATCCTACATCGATGTCATGGGCAACATGGATACCTTGATGGAGAAGATAAGATTCATTATTAAGAACGAGCCAGCGTTTCTTCGCCCACAAGGATTTGACCTCAAGACTCACTCCAACTACATGAGGATTATTAACCCTGCGTCGAGAGCGACTATCACGGGGGAGGCGACTAATAATAACTTTAGCCGTGGTGGTAGACGCAGGGCAATATTCTTTGATGAGTTTGCGTTTTGGGAATGCGATAAGGCGGCATGGAGGTCCTCTGGAGACTCTACAAACTGTCGTGTTGTTGTTTCTACGCCTCAGGGATTCAATAACCACTTTGCTGAGCTTAGACACTCAGGAGCCATAGACACCAGGACTTTCCATTGGAAGATTCATCCTGAGAAGAATGAGGGCTGGTATCAGAATGAGTGTGCAAGAAGAAATTATGACAAGATTGCGATTGCTCAGGAACTTGATATTTCTTATGAAATGTCGGATGAGGGGATATTGTTCCCTTGGGAAGACTTGAAGAAGGGTGTGCATCATAAGCCTAATATGTCCAGGGAGAGAGTTATTGTTGCGGCTGACTACGCAGGTGAGGGTGATGATGAGGCTGTAATCTATGTCAGCAATAACGGAAATATCCTAGATCGAAAGTATATGAAAGGCGGTGGAGTTCAGGGATTATCCGCAGAGTGCGTAACAATGATTAATAGATACTCGGCACAAGTATTTATTTGTGATGCTATAGGTAATGACTTAGTTAATGCTGTTGCGGCATTACTTGGTAAGAATAATGACGGGGTTAAGTTGATAGCATTTAAGTCCAACGAGATGGCTACGGACAAGGTGAAGTTCTTCAACAAGAGGGCTGAGTGTTACTACAACGCCGCTAAGATGCTTAAGTCTGGGAATGTCCAGATGGATGATGATTATACACTTCACCGCCAATTAAACGCCACGAAGTACGAGACTAAGAATGGAAGAATCATTATTATTCCGAAAGAAGAAATTAAGAAGTTGATATCGTCCTCACCGGATAGAGCAGATGCGTGGGTGCTAAGTGTCGAGGGACTTAAGTACACTCACTCTAGGGACGAAGTTGAGATGAAGGATAGGTATAGACAGAGCAGGAATGCGTTTGGGAGTGGGAAGGTAATTTCTGATGAGGATGCTTATGGGTCTTGGGGGGATAGATTAGATGAGTAGTATCTTACTAACTGGTGGTTATGGATTAATTGGTGAAGAGTTGCAGAAGATATTTAGAGAGAATGGGGTGGAGTATGACGCACCCACTCATAAAGAAATGGATATTTTGTCCAAAGATGTATTCACTGAAGAAGATTATCATTTAATTGTTCATTGTGCCGCCTACACCGATGTAGCCAATGCAGAGTATGACAAAAAGATTTGCTACGACACCAATGTGATAGGAACTAGGAATTTGGCACTACTTGGAATCCCGATGATATACATCTCTACTGACGGGGTTTTTAATGGGAGACTTGGAAACTATAAAGAAGATGAATACCCGGAACCTGTAAATTTTTATGGGTTAACTAAGTTACTTGGGGAATATGAGGCGTTGAGAACTAGCGGAGTAAACATACGAACTAGCTTTAAACCACGCCCTTTTAACCACGATGGAGCTTGTGTAGATCAATTTACATCAGCTGATTATGCCGATGTTATAGCTAAGAAGATATGGATTGTTATTAAAAACTGGACTGAGTTTCCAAGGACTATTCATGTTGGAACAGAAAGAAAATCAGTTTATGAACTAGCAAAAGTATCAAGACCTGATGTGATTAGGATTACAAGAGAAGACGTTGAGGTTAGACTTCCATACGATATTTCCCTAAATACTGAACTTTTTGACAAAATTGTGCAAAAAATTGACCAAAAATAACGACTTTGAGCAAGAAATCATTGACTTGGGGTATAAAATAGATTGTATGAGGATGCAGACTTCTCCAATGTACAACCTTATTTACAATAGAGAAGAATTGATAAAGATATTTAGTCTTTACGTTAAACATCTAAAAGATTTGAACAAGGCTATTAACTTTCAGAAAGAGAGTTCCCATGCAAGAAGTTGAGTTGAAGGAAAAGAGTAATAAGATTTCGGCTAATGATTCTGAGAGATATAAGTTTATCAAGGAACTAGCTCAACGTGTACGGCAAGACGATCAGGATAGACAGACTTGGAAGGATAAGCAGGTGGTGGCGTATAACCTGAGGCTTGGTCTAAGAAAGAGGACGAATAATCCGTATCCTGGTGCGAGTTCTGTTCCCATCCCCATTACCGACAAGTTTATTACGAAACTTAAGGCGATGTATGTAAGTGTCGCTACCATGATGAAGAAGCAGATTGTGGTGACGGTGGAAGAGGGAGTGGAACAACCTCCATTTGCTAAGGAATCGGCTAAGAGAATTGAGTCGGCGTTAAATGGCCTAGTCCGTAAGAGAGATTTCCAATGGGCAAAGAAGATTACACTGTTCGTAGATTACTTCCTTGAGAATGGTCATAGCTTATTCAAGGTCATTGAGAAGTTCTACACGAAGAAGGCGAATATTAAGTTGGACTTAAAGAAGTTTCCTACAGAAGATTTGAAGGCGTTTCGCAAGTTGAAGGATGCAGAGATTAAGAATTACTTCATTGTGCGTTATGAACTAGATCCTGATGATGATGAAGATGCGGAAGAGCTGACCTCTATTGTTAAGCAGGTTAAGGGTGGTAAGAATTTCGTACAATTCACTGTTGATAAATCGTACAGCGAACCATCTGTTATTCCTGAGAAGGGTATTAGGATTATTGTCCCGTCCTCCACCTGTGAACTTCAAAACACAACCCGCATCACTCACGACATGTGGATGCCCTATCACAAGATTAAAGAGTTGGCTGAGAGTGGAATCTATGATGGGGGTGCTGTTGAGAAGTTAGATCCCGATAATGGAACCAATGATGATTCCTTAACGACTAATTCTTGGGCCACAGCAGAAGGGATTAATCCAAGTGAACAGAAGTCTACGTTATTCAACGTCAGGGAATGCCAGACTTATTACGAAGACAAGAAGTGGGTATTCACATGGGTCGAAAGAAGTGCTGATAGTGTTAACAAGGGTCAACAGCCCGAAGGTGATATTGTTATATTGCAGGAAAGAGAACTACCATACTCACATGGTTTATTTACTTATGTGAAACACGATTTTGAACTTAAATCTCCTCGTTGGTATTCCAGCCGTGGTGTTCCCGAAAAGATTAGAGGACTCCACCAAACCATAGAGAAGATGTATAACGCTAGGTTAATCAGAGATGAGTTTAACAACGCACCGATGTGGAGAGTATCAAAGCAACTCGGCCTCGCAGGAGATGAAATCCGGTTCCGCCCTGGTCAGATCATCGAAGCTGAGACAGGAGAGGTTGAACAAATTAACAAAGGAATTACTGTTGATATGTCGAGTGAAAGACTCGAACAACAAGCGAAAGCCTATGCGGAAGAGTACCTATCGATAGCAGATTTCTCTCTACGTTCTGCCGTTAATCCTGGTGGTTCACGTACTGCAACTGAGATTCAGACGGTTCAGCAGAGTTCCGGTAGACAGATTAGTGCAGATATTGCACTTTTCTTAGAGACTCTTTCGGAAGTCGCACAGCACATGTACTTCATCCTTAAGGACTCGGTGGATACGCCACGTTACGTTGGGGGGACGTTACTGAAGCCAGAGGACTTCTTGGTGAAGGTGAACATATCGTGGGTTGGTTCTGTGGAAGCCACTGATGCCGAGTTGCAGAATCAGAGGGCATTGTCAAGAATCCAGATTCTTATGCAAGGTGCAGCACCCGCTGGTCTACTTACTCAGGAGAACATGTATAACTTGTTCTATGACTGGCTTAATAGAGACAGGGACATTGAGAATCCCGATACCTTCCTGACGAAGCCAGCAGAGATGCGATCACAGGATGTAGAGAGACAACAGGAAGAGATCGTTCGTATGCGTATGGGATTCGATGCAGCTGTTCATCCTAACGACAATGATGATACACATCTTCAAGTTGTCGAGGCTTACATGCAAGATCCGAATAATGCTCAGGCGTTAGCCGATCAAAATTTCGTGGGGCGTTTAGAAAAACACATATCAATCCATTTACAATCTGAGGGGATGAAGAATGGGCAGAAAAATCCAGGGATCAAGAAAGAAACTCAGCCCACGCAAGGCTAGGGCAGAGGAGAGAAGTAGAGAATCTCTCATCAAACACAATGGTGAATTGGTTGAGGAATTTCTCGCTTCCGAAGTTTACCTGGACATTATTAAACCTGTTATTGACGAGTCTATTGCTGGAGTGGACGGTAAACAGGTAAGTAACAAGTGGATGTTTGGGGAGTTCAACAAGAGTGCGAATATATCAAGATTACAATTCCTATCTGGATACTCACTCGCTCTTAAAGAACTCGTTAATCGTATCTACTCATTCGTGGAGGCTAAATATGGGCTGCAAGCCAAAAAAGAAGAAGAAAAAATAGAGAAGCATCAGCCGATTGTAAATCCGTTCTTGGAGGACTTGAATGAAATTTCTAAAGAAGAAGAAGATTGGTAATCAGAAGAAAATAGGAAAAGTGATGGGGGAATGGAAGAAGGGAAAGTTAAAGTCTAGTTCTGGTGCGAAGGTTACTGATAAGAAGGAAGCAATTGCGATTGCGATTAGCATGTCACAGAGGAAAAAGTGAAAAAGAAAGAAACCGTTCAAAGTATCCTTAAGAAAGTGATGAACTCAAATGAACGAGAACGTAGTATGTTTGACGAAGCTATTAGCTTGGGTGTTCGTGACATTAATTATTACCTACCTAATAAACAATCAGATGAGGTTAAAGTAAAAGATGCCTGAGTGTGAATATGAGTTTGCTAGGAGACAGTTAAAGAAAGAGTGTAAGAGTCCAACAGCTTATTCTAGGAATAGAGCGCAAGCTATTCTTGAAAGAATCCAAAAGAAAGAGGGGGATAAGGCTGTTAGGGAGTTAGGAAAAGAGTTCAGAATTTAATAAAGCTTGCATGGGATGTTAAACTATTAGTAGGACCCCAAAGTCCTTAAACTTGAGGTGAAAGTGTTTCTAGGGCTTCACCTAAACCCTTGGAGAAATAAAAATGACAGTTGAGAATAAAGAGATCGGCGAGTCTCAGATTCCGAAAGAACTAGAATCAACCAAAACCGCTGAAGAATCACCGGCAGTAAAGCTCATTGATAAACGCAGAGAAGAAGTTGAGAATCTTGCAATCGAAGAGAACACTACCCACTCAAAGGCCGCAATTGAACAGCTTTTAGATACGGGAGATAAGGCTAAGGCCGAGGATGTTAAATCCGATAAACCCGAAGAGACAAAAGAAGATGTTCAAGAGGTAGACCCTATTGATCGAGTTAAGTCGAAGGTCCAGAAACGTATCGACAAAGAAGTCGCTAAACGCAAGACGGTCGAAGAACAGTTAGAGGATACAAGACGAGAACTTGAAGAGATTAGGGCAAAGCAGAATCAACAAGTGATCGGGAACAAAGATGATAAAAAATCAGATGAACCCACACTAGAACAGATTTCTGCATATCTTAAAAAGGTCAGGGAAGAGGGTAATGTTGAAGAAGAGGTTAGAGTACTAGATTACATTTCTGAACGTCGAGCCAAGGCTGAACGAAAGTCAGCTATGGAAGAGTTGGATTCAAGGACGAAGAAGGTATCAGATGCTCAAGCCAAACAGTTGCAGGATTGGAACGCTCTTCAGAATGATTATGTGGTAAGGGACGAAAGCGGGAAAGTAGTCGCTGATGATGATATGAATCTATCTAATCAGAAAGGTCTACTGTATCGCACCGCTATGAGTCTCTATCACGATAAAGAGCTACACGCTAGGGACTACTCAGACCCTGATAAGGTCATGGGATTCCGTAGAGCAGTAGCCGATGCGTTTAGAGAGATTTATCAAGGTAGTTTAAATAGAAAAGAAACTCTCACTGTTGATGATGCCCCGAAACCGAAGCGAAGACAGGTGCTAGTCGAACCGTCCAGCGATGGGGCTGAGGAGACGCACGAAGTCTCCCCTTCAAGAAGTTTAAGCGACAATGACAAAGTTATGGAAGAAATTACGTCTAGGCGGAAATACCAGAACGCTAGGGTTCCCGTTAGACAATAGGAGATTTGAATGAGTCAGCAACTATGGGCAACGAGTTCCCTTGGTGGCTATCTCTCAAATAACGTCCTTTCCAAGCAGATTCGTTATCTGGCACAGACGCAACAGAAGTTTCGTCAG
>Ga0265297_10004519_pt1 | contig 22625 bp, 21 predicted proteins | sample Munlanlwell13791_FD_192502 | JGI IMG/M metagenome (GOLD analysis project Ga0265297, IMG submission 192502) | Leachate microbial communities from a municipal landfill in Southern Ontario, Canada - Leachate well 137-91 | ecosystem: Engineered > Solid waste > Landfill > Unclassified | place... | reverse complement strand
TTTAATTTCTTTCGCCATAGTTATTCTTGCTTTTGATATTTTAACTCCATTGATAGTTTCTTTTATTATTCTTTTATTCCAGCCGATTACGGTATTCATGAGGAATAGAATAATCAAAAAAGCAATTAAGAAAAGAGAGGCCTTGACCAATCTTTTAGTTATCGGAATTACAGGTAGTTATGGTAAGAGTTCAACTAAGGAATTTTTAAAAGAAATTCTTTCTTCTGAATTTAAGGTTGCTTCGACGGAAAGAAACGAGAATTCAGAGATAGGAATATCACAGTATATTTTAAATCACGTTAACGACGAGCATGAAATATTTATTTGCGAAATGGGAGCATATAATAGAGGGGGGATAAAATTATTATGCAAAATTGCTAAGCCGAAAATTGGAATATTGACTGGTATTAATAACCAGCATTTGGCTACATTCGGTTCGCAAAAGAATATTGTTAGAGGTAAGTTTGAATTAATCGATTCTTTACCAAGCGAGGGACTAGCAGTTCTGAATTGGGATAGTGAATTAATTAAAGATAACTTTAATTCAACCGTTAATAGTGTTAAGTATTCGATTTTTGAGAAGCAGGATATTTGGGCTGAGGAAATCAAAGAAGATAAAGAGGGAATATCATTTAGGGTTGTTTTAAAGACTGGAGAGAGTCATTTATTTAAGCTTAATATCCACGGAGTCCATAATGTTTCTAATCTTTTATCGGCCATTGCTGTGGCTAAGAAGTTAGGAATGGAATTAGAGGCAATAGCAGAAAGAGTTAAAAATATTCAAGGAGGAATATCTATTAAAAGAGTTGATAACTTTGATGTAATCGACACAACCTATTCTTCTAATTTTGATGGTATTATTTCTCATCTTGAATATTTAAAAAATTGGGAAGGGAGAAAAATATTAGTTATGCCATGCTTGATTGAATTAGGCCGAGAAGGTAAGGAAACGCATCGTAAAATAGGGAGGAAGATTGGAGAAGTTTGTGATTTGGCCATAATTACTTCAAGAGATTATTTTAAAGAATTGGAAAAAGGAGCAGTTGAGGCAGGAATGAAACCAGAAGATGTTTTATTTGTCCAAGACGGAGGAAAGATATTAAAGAAAATATTTGCTACGGCTAACGAAGGTAGTGTCGTATTGTTAGAATCAAGAGTTCCTCGTCTTTTAATTGATAAATTAGTAAAATAATGAAAACTATTTCTATTTCTTTATCGCCCAATACGGAAAGAGATGATGTGTCTTTGGCTTTTGGATTGATTTTTAAGCCGTGGAAATGGAAAAAAGGAAGGGAAATTAAAGACTTAGAAAGAACATTTAGGAATTATTTTGGATTTAAAAATGCTTTTAGTTTTAATTCAGGAAGAAGCTCTTTAATTGCTATACTAAAAGCAATGGAAATAAAAGAGGGAGATGATGTAATTCTTCAAGCTTTTACTTGTAATGCGGCGGTGAATCCAATTCTTTATGTTGGAGCTCGTCCTATTTTTGCTGACATTAATGATGATTTGAATATTTCTGCTGCTGAAATTATTAAAAAAATTACTAATAAAACTAAAGCAGTAATAGTTCAGCATACTTTTGGCTATCCAGCTGATATTGATGAAATTAGAAAGATTTGTATTACTAAAAATCTTTATTTAATCGAAGATTGTGCCCATTCTTTAGGAGCTAAATACAAAGATTCTTTCTGCGGCTCATATGGAGATGCGAGTTTTTTTAGTTTTGGCCGAGATAAAATAATTTCTTCGGTCTACGGAGGAATGGTTACGGTAAATAACGATGCTTTATTAGAAAAAGTTTCTCATTTCCAAAAAGAAATTGAATATCCGAGTTTTATCTGGATACTACAACAATTATTACATCCAGTATTAATGAATAGGATTGTTTTACCTTTATATGGTTCAAAGGTGGGGAGAGGATTGTTGGCGATATTTATTAATTTAAATATTTTAAGCAAGGCGGTGACTTCTAGAGAAAATCAAGGAGAACTCCCTTCTTATTTCCCCAAAAGAATGCCTAATGTCTTAGCAATTTTAGCCATTAATCAATTTAAAAAGTTGGATAAATTCAATGAGCACAGAAAAGAAATAGCTCAAGAATATGAATCGTTATTGGCTAACAAAAAAGAGTTTAGGATTATTTTTAAGAAAGATAAAGATAGGGAAGCAGTGTTTTTAAAATATCCAGTGTTAAATGTTAATCCTTCGAAAGTAGTTAGAGAGACTAGGAAAAGCGGAATATATTTAAATGATGGATGGTTTGGTTCGGCAGTGGTTCCTCCTTTGACCTCATTGGACAAGGTTTGTTATATCGCAAATAGTTGTCCCAGAGCTGAGGAGATTGCGAAAAGAATTGTTTGTCTGCCGACACACATAAACATTACAAGAGAAGATGTTAAAAGAATATTTAGTTCCCTATAATTTTTAATTAAAACATAGTATAATCAATGTATGAAATCTAAAGCCTTCACCCTAGTCGAAATCTTGGTTGCTATCGTCATTGTCGGAATCCTTTCCGGCTTTGTGATCGTTCAAATGAACGGAGCGATCAATGCAGCTAACGATGCCAAGAAGAAGGCTAATCTCTCTACCATCAAAAAAGCTCTGATCGTCTACGGTGTTGAGAACGGAGGATCCTATCCCGTCGAAACAGGCTGTACCATCGGTAGCTGTACAACTCTTGATTCAGCCATGGCTGATATCCTGCCTAGTAATACCAGCGGAACATATACTTACGAATCCGATGGTTCTTCTTTTTCTCTTTCTTCTCTGCTCTCTTCTGGCTATGCATATACCTATGACTCAGCTACTAATGTTTTTGAAACAGCTGAACCAAGCAGTGGTACTTGTGGAGCAAACAACAATGCCAACCTATCTACTGCTCCAACAACCAATCTCTGCACCACGGGTACAGCTTCTGCTGTCTCTGGTTCTGGTCCTTGGTCTTGGACTTGTGCCGGAGTGAATGGAGGTTCAACTGCTAGCTGCGCTACTGGCGGAGTTCCATCTTCTGGTTCTTGTGGAGCAAACAACAATGCTAACCTATCTACTGCTCCAACAACCAATCTCTGTACCACGGGTACGGCTTCTGCTGTCTCTGGTTCTGGTCCTTGGACCTGGACTTGTGCAGGAACTAACTCCGGCTCTAATGATTCTTGTTCAGCTAACAAGATCGTCAATGGTTCCTGTGGTACAGCTAACAAAACATACCTTTACACTGATACCACGTATGGTTCAGATACTTTCTGTGCTACTGGCACTGTAAATCCAACTGCTCCTACTTTCCCAACTCTAGGCAGTTCAACCACTTGGTCTTGCGATGGATTAAACACAGGAACTAATCAAAGCTGTACCGCTTCCAGAGGCGGAACTCCTGTGGCTGGTTCTTGTGGTACCAAGAATGGCAAGTATGCCTCTACTACTCCTGAAGGAACAGCAGCCTGTGCTACTGGTACTCTCTCTAATATGACGGGAACATATTCTTGGACTTGCGATGGTTCTAATGGAGGAGCTAGCTCTGGAACTTGTGCGACCGTGGCTGCGGCATATACCGTTGTTCAATTCACTACTGTTGGCGAATCTTATTGGACGGTGCCTACTAATATCGACACTGTTGAGTATTTAGTAGTTGGTGGTGGTGGAGGAGGCTCAAATTATTACTATGGTGGAGGCGGTGGTAGCGGTGCTTTAAAAACAGGGAACCTTTCTGTCTCTGGTAGTTTAAGAGTAGTTGTCGGGGCAGGAGGAGTTGCTGCAAGTGTCGGAGGGTCTTCAACCTTTAGCTCGATTACGGTTCCAGGCGGTTCCCCTGGAATATCTAGGGGTGGGTCAGCTGGAGGCTCAAAAGCAACAGATACGGCTGGTGGAGGTGGCGGGGCAGGCGGGGAAGGAGGATGTTCTGTTTATCCCGCTGGTGCTGGAGGCGGCGGTGCTGGTTCAGCTGGTTTTAGCACTTCTGTGGGATGTTCTAATCCTGCTGGCAATGGTGGTACTGGAATATCATCAAGTATTACGGGTTCTACTTTGTGGTATGCTGCTGGAGGTGGCGGTAGCAATCTTAATAATACAAATACTTCTGGAGGTAAGGGTGGGTCTGGTATCGGAGGCAACGGTGCGGATGCCACCTTAGTAATTCAGGCTACCGCAGGAGCAGTAAATACTGGAAGTGGTGGCGGCGGCGCATCTTATTCTAATACAACAACTGGAGGGGCGGGTGGCTCAGGGATTGTTATTGTGAGATATATTAATAATTATTAAAAAAATAAAATATGTTTGATAAATTAAAAGATTTAAAGAAATTAAAAGATTTAGAGAGTTCGTTGGGAAATGAGAGGGTAGAAAAAGAGAAGAACGGAATTACAGTTGTTGTTAATGGAAGAGCTGAGATATTAAGCATTTCTTTAAATTCAGAATTAAGTAAAGATGATCAAGAAAAGTATTTAAAAGATTGTATTAATGAAGCTTCTCGTGATGCTAAAATGATTATGGCGAAGAAAGCAGCTGAGATAACTGGTTTTGGATTTTAATTATGAAATTTATTCCCGCCCTAACAACTACAAATGGATCTAACTGGAAAGAAAAGTTTAGAGAAATAGAAGCATTGAAGATTGAAGAAATCGCTCTTTTTCCAACTTGTTTAGCTAAAGAGCATAGAAAGACTCTTTACGACATGATAAAGAGTTCTTGTATTAAAAGAATTCCTTTCGTTCATTTAAGAGATGACATGGATGTTAATGAATTGGAATTCTTAGCCAAAGAATATGATACGCAGATATTTAATACTCATTCGGAAAGAGAGTTTCCGATTGATAATGAATGGCTAGTTAAATACAAAGAATTAATTTGTATAGAAAATACTCCGAAGTCACCTTTAAGCGAAGAGGAAATTAAGAAATATGGAGGAATTTGTTTGGACTTTGCCCATTTAGAAAATTTAAGATTATTGGAATCTGATAAGTATAAAAAGGAGGTAGAAGTTTTATCTAAGTTTCCGATTAAGTGCAATCATGTGAGTGCAGTTAAGAAAGATTTTTCTTTTGTCGACAGTAAAACAAGAAAGCTAAGGTACGATAGTCACCATATGGATAATTTATCGGAATTGGATTATTTGAAAAATTATCCCATCAGTTATTTCTCTGATTTTTGTGCCATAGAATTGGATAATAAGATAAGCGAACAATTAGAGGCGATAGAATATATCAATAATTTTATGGGGGTAAGGGACAAGTTTATTAGCAAGATGCTTCAAAATTAAAATGAATAAGCGATTTTTATTATTAATTATTTTTATATTTTTAATATCCTTCGGGATATTTGTTTTTATACCTAAAGAAAAGACAAAAGGTGCAGATGTCGTCAATGATGTTAAGGTAGAGAAAGTTTTACCTGATAAAATCATGGCCGTTTATTTAACCAGTTGGTCAGCGAGCAGTTCGTCAATGATTGATTATGTAATTGATTTGTCAAAGAAAACAGAAATTAATGCGGTCGTGATTGATGTTAAGGATTGGTCGGGTAAGATTCCTTACGACACCAATGTTTCTTTGGCTCAAGAGTATGGAGCAGAAAGAGTAGTTGTAAAAGATATGAAAGGATTGATTGATAGATTGCATAATGAAGGAATATATGCGATTGCTCGAATTACTGTTTTCCAAGATCCAGTTTTAGCTTTGAATAGGAGTGATTTGGCAGTCAAAACTTTAAGCGGAGATATTTGGTATGATTATAATGGATTGGCTTGGATTGATCCTTCTAAGAAAGAAGGCTGGGATTACAATATTTCTATTGCTAAAGATGCTTTGAGCAATGGATTTGATGAAATTAATTTTGACTACATTCGTTTTCCATCTGATGGAAACTTGAACGATATGGATATTGATTTTGCTTCAGAGAGAGAAGTTATTAAAAGTTTTTATCAATATTTAAGAGAAGAATTGAAGGAGGCGGTAATATCAGCCGATATGTTCGGGCTAACAACAGTCAATTCAGACGGTTTGGGAATTGGCCAAGTGATACAAGATGCTTATCAGTATTTTGATTATGTCTGTCCAATGGTTTATCCGTCGCATTATGCTTCTGGATTCATTGGATTTGAAAATCCAGCTGAACATCCTTTTGAAGTCGTAGCCTATTCTATGGCTAAGGCGAAGATTAAACTGGAGGGATATGATTCTAAGATAAGGCCGTGGTTGCAAGACTTTGATTTGGGAGCTGTCTATGATACAGAAAAAGTATATCTTCAAATTAAAGCAGTTAAAGACATTTTGACTGATAAATATTATGGATATATGCTTTGGAGTCCGACTAATTTTTATAACGAAGAGGCGATTATAAAGGCGGAGAAATAATTTGACACAATTTTTATTTAGCTATATATTGTTACCAACTTCCGTCATTGTACGGAGGGGGCTGAAATGGTAAATTCAAAACTTATCTTGCTTGTAATGTTGATCGCAGTCAGCCTTATGGTTAGCTGTGTCTCAGGTATTGTTTTCGAAAAAAATGCTCCAACTGGAGAGACTAAGATTGTCTCGGGGATAGTAAAGGACATTAGGTTCACCTCTACTACCTATAAGCATCTGGCAACATATATGATTGTTTTTGAAGGCGGGCACTGGCTTGTCGTTGGGGGAAGTGCCGATTGTGGTTATGGTGTTGACGCTACTGTGCAACAAGATGTTGTTACGCAGATAGAGTTTTACCGTAACTATCATCTGCATTTCGTGAAACAAACTTTCAATTGGGAGCTTGTCCAAGTTGAGGAAGTAAAAACTCTTGGATGACCCCTTTCTTTTTTTACAAATTTTGATTTTTTCTGAATTTAGAATATAATATAATAATGATAATTAAGGAAATTACCGCTAAAAATGAATGGGAGCAGTTTATGGAAAAATGCTCGCAAAAAAGCTTCTTGAATTCTTGGAATTGGGGTGAATTTCAATTCGCTCGAGGATTTAAAATTTGGAGACTAGGGATAGCCGACGAACAGGGCTTGCAAGGAGTTGCATTAGCGGTTAAAATAAAGGCAAGGAGAGGAACTTATTTATTGATTCAGCATGGACCAGTAATTGAAAGCTCGGATTTTAATGTTAGGTCAAAGATTTTAAAATTATTTATTGAAGAATTAAGAAAGATTGGATTAAAGGAGGGTGCTAGTTTTGTTCGTATGAATCCTCTTTGGAAAAGAACTTCTGAGAACAATAAATTACTTCAAGAGAATAAGCTAAGAATCGCTCCGATGCATGCTAATGCCTATGATGCCACTTGGAAATTGGATATTTCTTTACCCGAAGAAGATTTATTTAAGGGGATGCGTAAGACGACGCGTTATGTCATTCGTCAGGCAGAAAAGAATCCAGAAATAAAAATTGAAAGTAGTGAGAATGTTAAAGATTTAGAGATATATCAAGAATTGAATCGTCAGGTAGCACTAAGGCAGAAGTTTGTTCCTTTTTCTGATAGTTTTATAAAAGATGAGTTTGAGATTTTTGCTAAAGATAATCAAGCCTTATTGTTTTTTGGTAAATACAAAGGAGAGGTAGCTGCCGGTGCTTTAATAGTGTTTTGGCAGGGAACAGGGTATTATCATCAAGCTGCTTCATTGTCAAAACATGCTAAGCTATCAATTCCTTATCTTTTGCAGTGGGAAGTAATTAAAGAAGCGAAGAAGAGAGGTTGCAGACTGTATGATTTTTGGGGTTATGTTGATCCAAAGATTAATCCTAATCATCCGTGGTCTGGTCCAACACTTTTTAAAATGGGTTACGGGGGAGAGGCTTATGAATATGTTCATACTCAAGATTATGTTTTGTCGCCGAAGTATTGGTTAACTTATATTTTTGAACAATTAAGAAAGATAAATCGACACTTATAATGAAAAGAAGGATAAAAGCAAAAAGAAGAATAACGAGAAGAAGAAAAAAAAGCATCTTCACTAATTTTTACTTCTCTTTTTCTGTCTTCGCTTCTATTATTCTTCTTTCGGGAGCTGGCTTTCTTTTATTCTCTCCAAAATTTCAAATATCTCAATTGAGCGTCACCGGAAATAATAATATTTCAACTGAAGACTTAGAAAAGGTCGCTCAAGATAAATTAAAAACGTCTTTTTCTGTTTTAGGAATGGATATTAGCACGGAAAGCATTTTTCTTTCTATGGGTAGTGGAGTTAGTAGCTTGATGGAATCTTTTCCTGAGATAGAAAAAATAACTATCAAAAAGAATTTTCCTAATGGAATATCTCTTCAAATAGTTGAAAAAACTCCTTATGCTGTTTGGACCGATGAGTTTGATGGTTCTAAATGTTATTTAGTTGATAAAAACGGAAGCTATATCAAAGATTATGAAGAAAAGGAAGAGTATTCTTCTTTGCTTAAGATTAGCGAGAAAGAAGAATTTACAGCTTTGACTAAAAAAGAGGTTTTAGAGAGTCTTTCTAAGATTCAATCAAAATTGAAAAACAATTCAATTGATATTAATGGGTTTGATATCTATAAAGAGAAGGTGGTGGCTAAAAGTAGTCTTTCTTGCCAGATTTATTTCAATATTAGCGATGATTTAGATTGGCAGATTGAAAAATTAGGCATTGTTTTGGGAAATAGCAAGTATTCTGGTAATTTAAATAGCTATAAGTATATAGATTTAAGGTTTGGAAATCAGGCGATTATAAAATAATTGGGATTGACAATTATCGCAATAGTGTTATTGTATAGGAGCTTCAAAGCTCTTTTAAATTTGCTCATGGCAATTGTTTGTCCTTGTTATTTATAAGGATAATCATTCGCCATGAGTAAAACATGGTGAGGAGACAATGATGTTTCTGACAAAAAGGGAATGGTTCATAATTATTGGAGCGGCTATTATTATCGCTGTAATGTTTGGGTATATTCTGATTAATCAGAAGTCCCAATCGGTAGAGACCATGGAGACTACGAATCACGTCATTGCGACACCGCAGGAAACAAAAAGTGTTGCTAAATTGGTGACAAATCTCTTAGTGCTATCTAATGCGATAAAGATTAACCCTCAATCACTCGGTAATTTACCGTGGGATAGGATGGGCGGAAATCTAACATCGCAAGAAATAGGGGCTATTGCCGGAACACCAGTAGTGGATAATCTTCGGGGACCAAGGGTCAATGTCTCCGAGTGGCCTAATGGAGTTCGATTTGAAAGAATCGGATTCATAGTAGATCAGTCGTACGATGTCCAAGACCGTAAGGTTTATTGGGCATCAGATGTTGATGTCCAGCGCTTCAACACTTTTGGGGTTGATAGCCAGGATAGCTACGCTCTCGAAAAGGTCACAGAAGACTTGTATGTCTACAGAGACAGCCGAGGAAGGATTTGCTTCTTCGGATACAAGTTGTTATCAGGAGGAATTCAAGAAAGGATTCAATCCTTTGCGAATGTCCCCTGGCAGTATTTGTCAGGGAATATCTCCCTTGAAATGGTTGCCGAAGAATTTGATTTCGACCTTTCAAGCGTGGACTCTTATTATAATGCGGAAAGGGATGCGGATAATCAAATTATAAGCTATCCATTCTCTAGTTTGGAGGCCAAGAAAAGAGGACAGCTAGTTGCTTTCCGAGGAAGTTTTGAGCAAGGGATATTTTCCTACAATGGGACAATATACAGAGCTCAAGACATAGAGATCCAGGCTGGGGACTACCCAGGAGGAATAAATCCAACTGGGGCAACTCCGCCTTTCCGGCTCGTTACAATACGAGCTGGTCAGCCAGAAGAAATGAGGTATGTCTCATTGTATTGCGACAAAGATGAAAACATCGTCGCAGCAACACAGACAAAAAATCGATTTGATTCCTTAGCCTCTAGTGGGACTTCCGGCGGAACTAGTACTTTTAGTAGCCCAAGCTCAATAAGCAGTCCAAGTAATCCAGGAGGAAATGGAGGCAATACTCCAGCACCTAGTCCACCGGCACCAGGTCCAGGACGAAGGCCAGACAGTTAATCATTCTCCTCCTCACCTTTCTTTTTTAATAAATAAAATATAGAAAATATAATAAATTTAAAAAATATGAATAAAAAGACATCAATTATTTTGCAAGGTATTTCTATTTCTTTTTTGTCATTGTTTTTTGCTGTTAGCGGAGTTTTTGCTGCTAACCCGCAATTCAATTTTATGAGCAATGATATGGAGACTTTAGTTGTTGCCAACTGGACTCTAACCGGGGGAACAGCCACTTGGTCTGATCCTGTTTCTGCTAGTGCTGGAAACAGAATCGCTTTTGACGTCTACTACCATAATGGAGTAGAAGGAACGACAGCTAATAATACGAGGATAAGAATTGCTTATCCTACAGTTGCAAGTAATCAAATTATAACAACAGGATATATTTTGGCAGATAACGCTGCTCAGATTTCTGATACAGGAACAATAAATCTTAGTTCTTCTCAGACAATATCTTTTGAAAATACCGCTAAATGGTATCCTAATCAGCAAGTAGCCGTTGCTACTAATTTAAATGTTACCAATGGCGGATCTTACGTTGAAGTTAATATTGGAGACATCGCTGGCGGATGGCCGACTCAAGGTCACGTAGTCCTTTATGCGAATGTTTCTACTACTCCGGTTATTCCTGGACCGAATTCTCCTTCAGTTAATGCTGGCTCAAGCGTAAGCGTTAATGAAGGACAGTCAGTTGGTTTATCAGCTACAGCTAGTGATCCTCAAAATGACCCCATGACCTATTCTTGGAGTTGTAACGGAGGAAGCTTAAGTAGTTCAACCATTCTAAATCCGATATATTTTGCTCCAACTGTTTCTTCAAGCACAGTTTATTCATGCACCCTAACTGTTTCCGATGATAATGGAAATTCTAGTTCTGCTTCGGTTAATATTAATGTTATAAATACAGATGGTAGTTCTAGCTTTTCAGGAAGCGGAGATTCTTCAGGGGGTAGCCCAAGAATAAATGTTTCTTTGTCAGCTAGTCCAGCCACGGGAGCGTCTCCTTTAAATGGAGTTGATTTGACAGCTTCAGTATCTACAGAAGGAATTTCCAATCAAAGATTAATTGTTTACAGGTTCGACTGTGAAGACAATAATTCTTGGGAATTAAAAGTAGAAACGACTAGCAGAAGTTATGTTGCTCAAGATATTTGTAACTATGCTTATGATGGAACATATACCGCTAAGGTGAAAGTGGAATCGGCTGGCTACGAATCAACCAATCAGATAACAATTATTGTTGGGACAATACCAGGAGGAGGCACTTATGGGATTAGTGCTGATGCTGGCCCTAATAAAACTATTGGAGAAAATCAATCAACCATATTAAATGGTTACGGCTATAGCCAATATAGTTCTGCGGTGAGTTACTATTGGACTTGCAATGGTGGGAGTTTATCTAATTCAATTTCTTCATCTCCGACATTTTATGCCCCATCAGTTAATTTCGACACGACTTATTCTTGCATTTTATATGTTACGGATGGTCGAGGATTCAAAAATTCTGATACAGTAAGCATTTTAGTAAAAAATACAGGGCTTACTTCTGGCACTGGGTTAAGAGTGACTACTAATACCCCAGAGAGCGTTAGCGGTACAGCAGCAACCCTTAAGGGAACATTGGATAATGATGGAGGACAGTATACTTCATTAAGATTTAATTGGGGAAAACTTTCTTCATACAACAATTTTACTTCTTGGGTTTTAAATAAGACGACAGGACAAACATTTAGCTATTATGTTTCTGGGCTAGAAAAAGGAAAAGCTTATCATTATAGAGTGGAAGCTTCAAATGGAAAAGAAATTGTCGTTGGGCAAGACATTGGTTTTATAACAAAACCAGATGCAACGACAGGATTTTCAGCTAGTGCAGCTGGCAGTGGACAGATTTCGTTGAGCTGGAATAAAGCACCAAGCTCTTGTTATACAATGGTTACAAGAAAGGCGGGAAGTTATCCAGCCAATTCATCAGATGGAACTATTGTTTATTACGGAATAGGAAATAGCGTTGTTGACAAAAATTTAAGTAATAATGTTTGGTATTACTATAGAGCATGGTCAGTTGGATGTGACGAAGGATTGATCTCATACTCTGAAAGCCAATATGCTAGGACCTATACAACAGGAGCTACTGGTTATGTTGTCCCAGTTCAAACCGTAGTAGAGTCAGGAATTTCAGTTGAAACTCTAGCTCGCGACATTACTCAAAATGAGATTGCTTGGCAAAATTCAATTACTTCAGCTCCTAGTGATGAAGTTGAATTCAAGGTTATCATTACTCCAACTGGAGATAAATCATTAGAAGAGGTCGTGCTAAAGGCTGTCTTGTCAGATAAGATTGGCTCTATTAAAGATATTAAGGTTAATGATGAATCATATAGCGGAACTTTATCTGAAGCTATGAATCTTGGAACAATTGCCTTAGGAGAATCAAAGATAGTTACCTTTAAGGGAAAGATTGGGGGAAGAGATAATTTCAGTTATGGTTCTAATGAGCTAATTAATACAACTGAAATATCAGCGAAGAATAATGAGGCAGTTAAAAAAACAGTAACGATTGATGTTTCAAGAAATCCTGAATCAGAGGCTGGATTGATTTCTTTAATCAATGTAAATGCTTATGCTGGCATACTTACATTCCTATTTATAGTTCTCTGTATAATTGTAATGTATCTTTTAATCGAAAGAAAAAAAGGAAAAGAACAATTAACAGAAAAAGCATCTTCAACTAAAGTTGAAAAAAGTAAATACTTTAATATTAAATAGAAACACAAGACAAAACGCTCCTTGATTGGGAGCGTTTTTGTTTTGTTAAGATAAGTTTTTTACTCTGATTGCTTTCTTAATAAATTCTCCGTATTTATCTAAGTTGACTTTAGTCTGGAGCTTGTATTCTTCAATTTCAGCTCCCAGAGATATTTGTTTTTCTGATTTGTATTTTCTAACTTCATCGATTGCAGCTATTGCTTCTTTGAAATCAGAATCGTCTAAGTTGGTTTTAATACTTTCTACTATTGGCCAAGTTGAAGTGTGAATACTCTTTTCTTGACTGAAGTGAGTATAAAGTTCGTCAGTAATAAAAGGAAGAATCGGAGCAAATATTTTTAAGATATTTGAGAAGACTACTTTTAAAGTATATTCAGCTGCTTTTTTAGATTCGACATTATCTCCATATAGTCTGTATTTTATGAATTCAACGTAGTAATCGCAGAATTTAGACATGAAGAATTCCTCTATTTCATTTCTAACTTTAGCATACTGGTAAGATTCAAAGTATTCGGTGGTCTTTTTTATCGTTTCATTCATTTCTTTTAATATCCAAAGGTCAGGATATTCTAATTTAATATCTTTTGCTTCGTATTCATTTAGATTCATAATGATGAATCGGGCAACATTCCAAAGTTTAGTGGTGATTTGTTTTCCCTTTTTAATTTCTTTCGGATTAAACCTTAAGTTTTGTCCCAAGCCAGCTCCAGTGGCCCAATATCTAATAGCATCAGCTCCGAATTCATCAACTAATTGATCAGAAGGAACATAGTTGCCTAATCTTTTTGAGATCTTTTTCCCATGCTCGTCTAAGCCATGGCCAGAAACCATGATATTTTTAAAAGGAATATCGTTAAAGTGATAGAAGCTTTTAACGATGGAATAGAAATCCCAAGTTCTAATGATTTCGTGAGCATTAGGCCTTAAATCAACTGGGAACAATTCTTTGTTATTAGCTAATTCTCTTAAAAGGAAAGGAGTGCAGGAAGAAGTGGCCCAAGTGTCCATAACATCGGTTTCGGGGACGATTTCTTTGCTTCCGCATTTAGAGCATTCTTTAATTGGAGGATTTTGTTCGGTTGGACTGACTGGTAAATCTTTTTCCTCGGGCAAGATTATTTCTCCGCAGTCTTTGCAATACCAGAAAGGGAAGGGTACTCCATAGTATCTTTGTCGAGAAACACACCAATCCCATTTTAGAGAGTTAACCCAAAGTTTATAATTTTCAAACATTTCTTTCGGATGCCAGTCTATTTTTTCTCCCATTTCGAGCCATTTTTCTTTTTGATCGGAAATTTTGATAAACCACTGTTTGCTTAAAATTAATTCAACAGGAGTGTCGCATCTTTCGTGGACATTAACCGAATGAGTAATATCTTCTTGTCTAATTAGGAATCCTTGTTCTTGCAGGTCTTTAATTATTTCTTCCCTCGCTTTTTCAATTTTCATTCCTTGGTATTTCTGTCCTAATTCATTCAATCTTCCATCATGAGTTAAAAGGTTTTTGGTTTCTAAATTATCTAGTCTCCATTTTTCCAAGTCTTCTTGATCGCCCCAGGTGCAAACCATCATTAGCCCGGTTCCTTTTTCTTTGTCTACCGCTTCGCTGGTTTTAAAGTTTACTTCTTGGTTAAAGAGGGGAACAATGGCTTTTTCCCCAGATAGTTCTTTGTATCTATCGTCAGTTGGATTAAAATACAAAGCAACACAAGCGGGCAATAATTCTGGCCTAGTTGTGGCGATGACTACGCTTTCTCCGTCTTTAACAGGAAAGCTTAGATAGTTCATTTTGGAATCTTTTTCTTTGTCTTCTAGGTCTGATTGAGAGATAGCTGTCTGACAAGTTGGACACCAAAGAATTGGAAGCTCTTGTCGGTATAGTAATCCTTTTTTGTATAGATCGATTAAAGACCACTGAGAAACCTTGGTCGGTAATGGAGCGATGGTGCTGTAGGTCTTAGACCAGTCAACGGAAATACCTAACATATTCCAAAGATTTTTATAAGTTTCAATTCCTTTTTCTGTTTCTTTTAAGCAAAGATCAATGAATTCTTTTTTAGTGGTTTTTGATTTATCGATTTTGTATTTCTTTTCGACGAATCTTTCTGTTGGTAAACCATTGTCGTCAAAGCCCATGGGGTAGAATACTTTGTACCCCTGCATTCTTTTGTATCTAACAATAAATTCGGCTTGAGTGTAACTCATAATATGCCCAGCATGCAGGTGGTCAGCTGAAACGTAAGGAGGAGGGGTGTCAACAGTAAAAAGCTTATCTCCACTATTATAGGAGAACTTAAAAAGTTCCTTTTGGTCCCATGTTTTTCTCCATTTATCTTCAATTATTTTGAAGTCGTAGCTTTTAGGGAATATTTCGTCTATATTATCCATTTTCGTTGTTTTTTGATTACTATTACAGTATAATAAAAGATAAGGAATATGTCCACTTTTAATATTAAAATATGAAAAAGAATAAAATCGCTATTTTCGAAGGAAACAAAATTAGAAGGGAGTGGGATGATAAAAAAGAGAAATGGTATTTCTCGATTATTGATATAATTTCTGTTTTAACTAAAACAGATAGGCCTAGAAAATATTGGGCTGATTTAAAAAAAAAGCTTAAAAGTGAAGGAAGTGAGTTGTCCGAAAAAATCGGACAACTGAAAATGATATCTTCTGATGGTAAATATTACTTAACCGATGTCGCTGACACCGAAACAATAATCATAAAGAGTTGAAGAAAGAAAATCTACGAGATAATATGACTAATTTGGAATTAGTTTTAAATATGCTTGCCGAAGCATCGGCTACTGAATTATCTAAAAAAGATAAGCCAGAAAATTTTAATCAGAATAGGGTTGTGGCAATAAAAGGAGGTAGTGTTGCGGGCGTAGCTCGAAAGGAATTAGAAAAGAAATTAGGCAAATCTGTTATCTCTAAAGAAAATCACATTAAAAGATTACAAAATGGAAAGCATTAATCTCAAAAATCCTTTAGCTGATCGAATGCGTCCCGAAACATTAGAGGAGTTTTTGGGTCAGGACGAAATTGTGGGAGAAAAGAAATTATTGCGAGAAGCAATTAAGACAGACAAGATTCCTTCCATGATTTTTTGGGGGCCTCCTGGAACCGGCAAGACTACTTTAGCTTCAATCATTGCTAAACAGACTAAATCAGAGTTTGTTCGAGTGAGTGCAGTTTCAAGCGGATTAAAAGATTTACGAGAAATAATTGAAAGAGCGAAAGTTGATCAGAGATTAGGCAAAAGAACGATTCTTTTTGTTGATGAAATTCATCGTTGGAACAAGACACAGCAAGATGGATTATTACCGCACATTGAAAGCGGATTGATTACTTTAATTGGTGCGACAACAGAGAATCCTAGTTTTGAAGTGCGTGGTGCTTTATTATCCCGTTCTCGAGTTTTTGTTTTTAAACAGTTAGATAAAGATAGCATCGCTTTGATTATTAAGAGAGCGATTAAAGACAAGAAGAAAGGATTAGGTAGTTTGAAAATTAGTATTAACAAGAAAGCAATTGAATTATTGTCGTTGGTTAGTAATGGCGACGCTCGTATTGCTTTGAATATTTTAGAATATGCAGCATCGGTTTCTAATAAGATAGATGTTGAGTTAATCAAAGAGGCGACTCAGAAAGCATCTTTGCTTTACGATAAAGATGGAGAGGAACATTATAATATTATTTCTGCCTTACACAAATCAATGAGAGGGTCGGATGCCAATGCGGCTTTGTATTGGCTAGCTCGCATGGTTGAATCAGGAGAAGACCCTTTGTTTATCGCTCGTCGCTTAGTCCGTTTTGCTTCGGAAGACATTGGACTAGCTAATTCAAGAGCATTAGAACAAGCAGTGGCTGCTTACCAGGCTTGCCATTTCATCGGTTATCCTGAATGCAATGTGATTTTAGCTCAAGCAGTAGTGTATATGTCTAAATGCAAGAAATCAAATGAACTATACGTGGCCTATGGCAAAGTCGCTGAAGATGTTAGAAAGTATGGCAATCTTCCTGTTCCTTTGCATATAAGAAATGCGGTAACTAAATTAATGGAAGAAGTCGGCTATGGAAAGGGATACAAATACAGTCCTAGTTTTGGATATAAAGAAGATCAGGAATACATGCCTGAGAAATTAAAAGGGAAGAAGTACTTGAAAGATTAAATATTTCACTCTCTAATATTGCCGATGCTTTAAATTACAAGGTGAAAATTGGAGTTTTTAAAAAATTGACTTTTTTTACCTTTTATTATATTTTGTCATTAGTCCTTGGAGGACTTATGATGCAGGTCGTTTATTCGGTTAGAAATGATCCAATCATTACTCCCAAAAGAAAAAACCCTGGAAAAGAGTTAGAATCTTTTTTGAGTGATATTGAAGAAATGATGAGAGATTTGAAAATGGTAACCCCGCTCGAGAAAACTATTGCATATGTAGTATCATATGACTCATTGATGCAATTAGGCATTGGGAAGGGTTGTCCTTGTGCGTGTATCATGGTAAATGAAATGAACATTGCCGTGATGATGAACACTTCTCTCTGGAAGAAGCACTTTAAAAAAATTAATCCTGAGAGATTAGCTAATCAAAAAGTTGTTTTTGAAGAATGGCTTCATTTAAGAATTGATTTAAGAGGCGAAGATTTTTCTTACTTTGAAGCTATGTGTAAAATTCAACAAAAATTGCAGGCAGTGATTAAAGATGATGATGATTTGATAAAATTTAAAAAATTATCGGATCATCTTCATGAATTAGCGACTCGAAAAGGCAATTAATAATTAATAGCCTTTTTTTGTTTACTTTTTCATATAAAGAGGCTAATGTAATAGTATGTTAATAGACGATGTAAAAATTAGAGTAAGGGCAGGTAATGGAGGCAAAGGATGTGTTGCATTCCAAAAAAGCAGATATGCCTTAGGACCGACAGGAGGCTCCGGAGGAGAAGGAGGCAGTTTTTACTTTGTCGGAGTTTCTGATTTAAGTGCTTTAAAACAATTTCGTTTTAAGAAAGAGGTCCAAGCTGAAGATGGAGGGAATGGAAAGGGCGAATTCGTTGATGGACCAAAAGGCAAGGACGTTGTTTTTAAGATTCCAGTGGGAACGATAGTTTATAATCTAGATACTAATCAGAAAACTGAGATTGTTAAAATTGGTGATCCGATTTTATTCGCCAAAGGAGGCAAAGGAGGAAGAGGTAATTTCCTTTTTCGTTCTTCAACTAATACTACTCCGATGCAATCGCAACCCGGAATCAAGGGAGAAGCTTTTTCTTTGAGATTAGAATTAAAGATGATTGCTGATGTCGGATTTATTGGCCTACCTAATGTTGGTAAATCAAGCTTGTTAAAAGAATTAACCAATGCAAATCCTAAAGTAGCTAATTATCCTTTCACAACACTAGAACCTCATTTAGGAGTATATTACGATTTAATCTTGGCTGATATTCCAGGATTAATTGAAGGAGCTTCAGAAGGGAAAGGATTAGGAATTAAATTTTTAAGACACGTTGAAAGAACTAAAATTTTATTCCATTTTATTTCTGCTGAATCAGAAGATTACAAAAAAGACTACGATACGATTAAGAAGGAGTTGGGGGAATTTAATGAAGAGTTATTAAAAAAAGAGGAATATATTTTTATTACTAAAACTGATTTGGTTGATAAAGATATTGTAAAAGAAAGAATGGGGAAGTGGAGAAAGAAAAAGATTCCTATTTCCATTTATGACTATGACAGTATTGAAAAAGTAAAGGAAATACTAAACGAGATAATGAAAAAGAAGTAACGGATGATCCGTTGCTTTTTTATTATAAAAGACAAAAAAGATGTGTATTCTCATCTTTTGTTTCGGTACGGATTATTTTTCCAGTGCGTCAATACGTTTTTTTTCCTCTGGAATTAAGCAATACCTTGGATCCAGTTCATGAATTTTGTACAGTTTTTGGACGGCAATAGAAAAAATATCTTTGCCGTTATTGACAACAGTTAAGTGAATTTTTTCGATTCCCATGTCTGTTTTTAATGAGCCGTGATATTCTTTTTCGGTATCCACTGGACCGCCTATCTTTGAAGCTATTTTTTTGATCAGGTAGTGGTCATCCAGGAAATCTGAGATATTACAGATATATCCTGAACCGATTCTTTCAAGAAGGAAGATTCCTTCGTCGGTTTCTAGAAGCCATAACTCTCTTGACATCTCCTACACCTCCCGTAGGTTTATTATCTTATATAATAAATATTTGTTTTTAGCAAGAAGTTATGTTAAATTGAACACATGAAGAAGCCGGAATTAATGTGTCCAATCCGTGATTGGGCCAGCCTAGAAGCTTGCAAAGACTATGCTGACGCAGTGTACTTTGGCGTAACTGAATTGAGCATGAGAGCGGCTTCAGGCATTAAGGTTTCGGAGTTAGAGGCCTTTATTGAGAAGTGCCATTCTTATGGCATAAAAGGGTATTTGACGATCAATTCTGTGGTGTATAGCCCCGACATCGAAAAGGCAGAAAAACTGGTTAAAAAGGCCAAAAAAGCGGGCGTAGACGCTATTATCGTCTGGGACCCAGCGGTTATTCTGATAGCTAAAAAAGAGAAGGTGCCTTTTATAATTTCTACCCAGGCCAATATCTCTAATTATGAGACAGCGATATTTTACAAAAAGTTGGGAGCGAAGAGAGTAGTTTTAGCTCGAGAGATGAGTTTAAAACAAATTAAGGAATTAAAAAAGAAAGTAAAAGTAGAGATTGAAGTCTTTGTCCATGGAGCAATGTGCATGGCGATTTCTGGCCGTTGTATTTTATCAGCCTATTTGTACGGCAAGTCAGCTAATTGCGGTTCGTGTGCTCAACCTTGTCGCAAAGAATGGAAATTATCTGATGAAGAAGGCAATGCCATTTCTAATACAGGAAAATATTTCATGAGTGCTAAAGATTTGCGGATGATTGAATTTGTTCCTGAGTTAATTAAAGCAGGAATAGATTCTTTTAAGATTGAAGGGAGAAGAAGAGACCCTAAATATATCGAAATCACTTCTAGGTGTTATCGAGAAGCAATTGATTCATATTTTAATAAGTCATTTACACCTCTCAAAGTTAAAAAATGGAAAGAGGAATTGTCTTCAGTTTACAATCGAGGCTTTTCCACTGGCTTCTATTTCAGCATTCCTGGCAAAGAAGGAGTCAGTTATGAAAAAGCAGATAATGTTTCAACTGAAAAGAAAGTATTGGTTGGATATGTGACCCATTATTATCCTAAAGTTAAGTCAGGTTCAATTACTTTAAATCACTCAGATTTAAAAGTAGGTGATAGGATTATAGTTGAAGGAATTAATACATATATTGAGCAAGCTGTTGAATCAATACAGATTAAGAATGAAAGCATTAAGACTGGAAAGAAAGGAGAAGAAGTGGCTATAGTGTTCAAGGATGTAGTCAGGAAAAATGATAAGGTATTTCTCTTACAAAAGAGGAAAGTGTGATATATTAGACATATATGGCAACAGAGATCATCACCTTAATAGTTTCTTTATTCATAATGCTTGTTTTTGCTTATCTTCTTTTTCAGAAATTAGTTAATGAGAACGTTAAAAGAAGTAAGGAATTATTTGAAGACGAAAGAAAGAGACTATTAGAACAAGTTGATTCAAAAAAAGAATTGATTAGTGAATCAATCCAGCATAACAAGGATACAATCAAGGAATTGATTGATCGAGTCCATGAAGAATTAGATAAAAGCAAAAAACAATTAGACGAAGTAGAAAAAGAAAGAATCGGAGAATTCAATACTTTAAAAACAGTATTAGAAGAATACAAGGTTGTGACTGGCAGTCTAAAGGATTCAACTGAAGGATTGAGGAATGTTTTATCCAATAATCAATTAAGAGGAAAATATGGAGAAGAGATTGCTGAAAATCTCTTAAAAACAATTGGATTTGTTAAGGGGGAAAACTACGAAGCCAATACGGCCCAGGAGAGTAATGCCAATAGGCCTGACTTTACTATTTTCCTTCCCGATAAAACAAAAATAAATATTGATGTTAAATTTCCTTTGAATAACTTCATTAAGTTTAATGATGAAGAGGATAAGGAAAAGAAAAAACAGTTTAAAAAATCTTTCGAACAAGATGTTAAGAGCAGGATAAAAGAAATATCAGGGAGAGAATATATTAATCCTGAAGAAGATACGGTTGATTTTGTTATTTTATTCGTTCCTAATGAAATGATATTTAGCTTTATTTACGATCAAATGAACGAAACTTGGAATGATGCGATGGTAAAGAAAGTAATATTAGCTGGGCCATTTAGTTTTACTGCCATTTTGCGTATGGTTTATCAATCATACAAAAGTTTTAAATATCAAGAAAATCTTCACGAGATTATTAAACTAATTAAGAAATTTGAAATTGAATACGGCAAATACAATGAAGAGGTGGATATTTTAGGAAAGAAAATTAGAGCTGTTTCCACTCAATTTGATGAAGTTTCAATTACTCGAACTAAAAAGCTTTCAACTATTGTTGATAAGATTAAGAGTGAGAATGTTTTGACTTCTGAAGAAGTTAAGATTATAGAAAACAAAGAATGAACTTATCTTTAATTGAACAGAAGCTAAAAGATCAGCCTAAGTATAGGATTAAACAGGTGCATAAGCTGATTTTTCAAGATTTAATCGAAGACTGGGATAAGGCTAGTGTTTTACCGATGGCTTTGCGAGAAGAATTAAAGAAAGAGTGTCCACTTTCAATTAAACATAAAATGTTTGATGAAGGAGATACTCTCAAAGCTTTAATTGAATTAGAAGATGGATTAAAAATAGAATCAGTTCTAATGAAGCATACTGACAACCGTTCAACGGTTTGCGTTTCTTCTCAAGTTGGCTGTCCTTTGGCTTGCTCTTTTTGTGCGACAGGAACAATGGGATTAAAAAGAAACCTAACTGTTGAAGAAATAGTTATTCAGGTTTTGTTATTCATGCGGGTTTGCAAAGTAACCAATGTCGTTTTTATGGGAATGGGAGAGCCATTTTTGAATTATGATAATGTAATGTCAGCGATTCATGTTTTGAATAGTGCCGAGTATTTTAATATCGGCTCTCGCAAGATTTCCGTTTCAACTTCTGGAATAGTTGAGGGAATAGAAAGGTTTGCTAATGAAGATTTGCAAGTTAATCTTTCTATTTCTCTCCATGCTCCAAACAATACTTTGAGAAGTAAGTTAATGCCAGTGAATAATAGGTATCCATTGGAGGATGTTTTATCAGCAGTTGATGATTATATCTTAAAAACTAATCGAAAGGTGATGTTTGAATATTTGATGATAAAGGGGGAAAACGATTCTATCTCCTGTGCTAAAGAATTAGCTTTGTTAATGAAAAAACCATTATACATGGTTAATTTGATAGTCTACAATCCAACTGGAAAATTCAAAGCTTCTGACTCTAAGACAATTAAGAAATTCAAAGAATATTTAGAGGGAGAGGGGATATTCACTACTCAGAGATATGAATTCGGGAGAGGAATCAATGCAGCGTGCGGACAGTTGGTGACCGAAGGGGAATAAAAGGCGAAGGGGAGATTAGTCAATTGGACTTTTCTCCCCTTTAATGATTTTATTAAGGAATTCTTCTCCTTTTTCACAAGCGATCAGAACGATTAATCCTATTATTAATAGGGCTAATCCGAGGAGCATTGCTGCTCCCTCGATAACTTTAAAAGAGCGTCTCATAACATCAGTCCCTTTTTTATAGAGTATAATTAGTTTGCTTTTTTGTCAATTTTTGTTTTAGGCACACACATTTGGCGGATAATTAATTGATTATCCGACTTTGTTTAAGACTAGCATTTCATTGGGAGTTTTTCCATCTAGAGCACAATGCTCTAGATTA